>Ga0272443_10006367_pt1 | contig 11736 bp, 7 predicted proteins | sample SSMAcet12_FD_193581 | JGI IMG/M metagenome (GOLD analysis project Ga0272443, IMG submission 193581) | Marine sediment archaeal communities from Little Sippewissett salt marsh, Falmouth, MA, United States - SSM-Acet-12 | ecosystem: Environmental > Aquatic > Marine > Wetlands > Sediment ... | reverse complement strand
AGTGATGAGAATGAAAAAGAATATTGGGGTCTTTTAATCGGAGTAGATGAATATTATAATTTTCCAGAAGATAGTTTCATTGAAATGAAACTTTGTATTGAACGTCTTTATCAAACTCTACTCCTTTCAGATTTCTGGCAGGAAGATCATATAAAAATTATAATGGGAAGAAATGCCACAAGAGATAAAATAATTGAAGGTTTTCAATGGCTTGATGCCCATGAGGATGAAAACGATGTATGTTTTATTTGTTATACCGGTCACGGAATAGTTAGCATAGAATTATTCCCACCATTTGATGAAGAAGATCGTTATGATGGTTATTTAAGTACATATTGGACCAGTGAATATACCTCCAAACAAGGTATTAAAGCACTTATAGGACTATATACCACTACAATTTCTGATGACAAATTGAACAGATTATTAAATAATTTAGAATCAGAGGGCGTATGTGTTTCAATTTGGGCTTGTCAAGGTGGTGAATTTGATGATTCCCAAGATGATCTATTTCCAATAATATCATTACTTAAAAGATTATTTTCTAGAACTGTTCAATGTTCATATGATCTCTGTCAGGATTTAAAAAATTCTGGTCGTGTTGTTCTGATGCCTTGTCAAGAAGACGAAGGTGTTGACGGAACATGGTTTATGGATTTTCTCGTTAAAGGTTTTCAGGGATTTGCTGATAAAAACAAAGACGGTCTATGTACCGCTGAAGAGGCCTTTAATTATTCCGCTCCTTTTACAATAGATTATTCAACAAATTACACATATTTTCCGACTTACCCTTCAATTTTTGATGATTATCCGGGTGAATTAATACTTACTCAATCTAAAATGCCCCCCTCAACACCAGAAATATCAACATTTTCAAAAATTGGTGAAAAAGGAAACAAATACAAATTCTTTGTAAAATCCATAGATCCAGAAGGGGATTTAGTCAGATATTTTATTGAATGGGGCGACGGAACCATTGAATATTCAGATTTTTACGCCTCAAACGAAACAGTTGAAATTTCACATTCGTGGGACCAAGAAGGTGTTTTCAATTTTTATTTATATTCAGAGGATATCCACGGATCAAAGAATTTTTTCCCAAAAAAGAATGTTATAACCATCACAGATGAAGACATTGTTGATCAGGAACAATTGAACGAATCATTTTATACTTGGTATCCTGTTTGTGATGATCTTCAAGTTGCTCAATCTTTTAAGCCTAAAACTGATATTTTGACAAAAATAGCTGTTCCAATATTTTCAAGATGGCACGATCCTGTTTTTTTGTATGTCAAAAACAATCTATCTGATGAGGAAAACCTAGCGACATATTACATTTCAATTCCTCCAACAAATATCGATTTGACGAAAGGTGTTCATAATTGGTCATTGTTTGACTTTCCAGATATTGCTGTAAATAAAAATGAAACCTATTATTTCATATGTAAAACAGATTTCTCCTTTAAAGGTGGCCAACGTAATTTATGGGCCAGTAATTCCAAAAACGTGTATTCAGATGGAAATCTTTTTTATTCGATTGATTCGGGTAAAAATTGGCATTCATGTGAAAACGAGGATTTTTGTTTTGTAACATTTGGAAAATAAATGAAGTTTTAAATTCAAAATGGAATAAAAAATGAGAATTGTTTTTTTACGAAGGTGTATTTATTTTCTGCTATAAAAAATCTCTAAGTCGTTTTATGTTAGGATTTTCTAGCCCACATCTTTTTACCGGAAAAATATTCTCTAACAGCTGGGATTCTTTAATATGTTCTCCATAGGTTTTATTAAGCGTTTCACTAAATTTTTTTGCTGATTTTATATCTTCTGCGATAATACAAATAATCCAGTCGTAATAGCCGTTCAAATAATAGCTTGATGATATTTTGGCATTCGCTTCTACTGCCCTTTTCTCAATTTCTCTTGAGATAATTTTATCCACTAGGCTATCAATATTTTTTAATGAGCGTTTAATTAGGATAATGTATTCCTTTGAACCGAGTTTTTCGTGGTCTGCAACTGCATGATAACCCCAAATTGTTTTTTGTTCTTCTAGTCTTTTTATTAATCTCCACACTTTTTGACGAGAAAAACCACATTTTTTTGCTATGTCGTCGATACTAGCTCTAGCATTTTTTTCTAATTCTTCTACAATTCTTTTTTCATCTATTTTTATTTGCTTATAACTACTTTTTGCCATATTCTCCCCTTATTAACTGAGGGATTAGATAATTGTACGTGATTTGCTCTCTTCACCAGGCAATTTTCACTTTGATTTGTAGTCATTTAATGAGGCAGAATTCCCCCAGGTCAATAATTCCTATAGTATCTTTTAGATTTAAATGTTACTATTAAACGTTTTATTAAATTAATTATTATCACGACATGTAATATTAATGTAAAAACGGAGATTAAGTGTTAAATTATTTTCATATAAACGTCATTTTAAAATTTTTTTATTTACCAATTAATGTCACCAGCAAAGGTGCAAATATCGAGTTTTAACCATAGATTTATAAGTAGAGATTGGTATGCGCCGTACGCTTTTGGAGGCATAAAATGGTTAAAATAACTCTTGATGAAGAAAGTGTTGATGCTATTGTGAGATACCTTACTACACATAAAAAAGAAGTAAGAAATTTACTAAAAACATTTGGTGAGGAAGCCCTTTCAATCTTAAAGGAAAAAGAAATCCTTCATGAAGGTGCAAAACTCTATAGAGAAATTCAAAACGCGATTAACTACACCTATAACAAAGAGTAGACGGCATTATCTCTCTTTCTTTTTATAATATTGAAAAGGACATTTCTTCAGATTGAATGGCATTATTTGCCGAGTCAATTGCTTCAATAAAATATCTAATTGTTTTACCAGAAGCAAATTCTCCAATTTCTAATCCAAATAGAGGAGTATTGGGTTGATTAAATAAAGTGTCTTCTTCATGACGTGTTTGAATGGGATTTTCTCCATATATAAACATAGAATGTGAAGTTACTGAGAAGCCATCATTTACATGTAAAATTACTTTTTTTACATCGAAAGGACCTGAACTACTAACATTTGCATAAATCATAATATTGCTCGTATTCGTGGGATTATCAGGTTTATGAAAAACTTCATTTATTTCAATACTGTCCTGGCCGCTACTTTCATTAACAATAATATTTATTGATTCTTGGGCCTCATTTCCGTCATTATCGGTAGCTTTTACATTTATAAGATGCTGACCTATGCTATATTTAGAAAGATCGATATCAATCGACCATTTATTTTTTCCATTTAATAACATATATGGTCCTTTGTCAATGGATACTTCAACAGTTGATATCTCCCGGTTATCATAACTTCTTCCACTAATTTCAATAATTTCTTTTTCAAAAATTTCTCCATTGGTTGGATTTTCAATATCTATCTCTGGTGGTACTGGATCGATTAATTCTATATACTTCATATCAGTGCAGTTACCACAAGTTGCATAAATGTGATAAAAACCCGTGGTTAAATTGCTGGTATCCCATAAATAAGACCACTTGTTGTTGAACGCGGTAAGATTTATTTTTTTATCTGGTAAAAATAAAGTTAAATCTCCTGTGGCTACACCGGATAAATTAATCTTATCACCAATTAAAATAATTGAATGACTGAAAATACTAGTATTTGGTTTAACAATTTGAACGGAATTTTTTTCAATTTTTGAATATGCCTCAACCGAAATTCTTACGATCTGGTTACTTCGTTCAGCGGGATTTTGTATTACTAGATACCAATCGGCTTCTTCGGCACCAAGTTTAAGTTGCCCCTCAATGCTTTTTAAATGGTTATAACAAGTGAATCTTTGGCCACTATTGTATTTGTTAAAATTAAGCTCGTCTAAAACGAAAAAATCAATTGATCCGATTCCTTCATAAATGCCAATATCTTTATTTAATATGTTTTTTTGTAATTGATAGTAATCAGATTCAAAAGAAATATTGAATAAAAAATCATCTCCAGTAATTTTTCTTGAATTATAATCAATTTTTGAGTTTGAAAAATCTAAAAAAACTACATTAAAATCCCTATCTTTTTGATTCGAGAGACATCTAAACGATGTGTGTGTTGAAAAAGGCCAATCTAAATCTAAATCAGTAGATTGAATTACAAAAACATACTCATGATTTTTTCCAAGACTTAATTTACACTTGCCATTTATGTCGGTGTAGTTCCAAGTTGAAATTGTAAATGCGTCAACAACATCAGGATATTCGATTATTTTATCCTCAATAAATTTGTAAATATTTTGTATTATTTTGCCCTTTAAAAAACTTGGAATATTGTCATAGATAGATTCGAGTTTTTCTAAAATTTTATTTTTGTACCATGTAACATCTGTTATTCCCTTTACTAGTACTGTAATAACAGCACCGTCTACTGGATCCAAGTTTATGTTTCTTACTGAAAAATTAATATTTATCCTGTCCTCGGAATGGATGTAATGGTCAGTTACATCGTATATTGATCCATCCCCTCGCCATGAATATATTGCTGACATGGATTTACCCCAATTATAACCGTAAACATCGGGTTTGTCGACAGCTCCACCAGTGTCTGTCCACCAATTGTCGTTTTCATGCCATCCTCGTTCGTAAAATTCTCTCCATACATGATCTTCAGCAACATTGCTTGCACCAACTGAGGGAATCAAACAAGCTCTTAATGCAGCCACTGCAATGCGCTGCAGCTCTCCACACCATCCATTATGTTCATGAGCGATAATGTTGGGTTGGCTTGGCCTATCACCCATTGCGCCGTTGGGCACAGTTTTCCCAATCCAATAGCTAATTGCCTCAATTGCGGTAGGATTTTTGCTAATAATTTGATTCCAAAGTCTGTTTGGTCCTTGAAAGTAGGACTGCTCGTCCCAAAGATAATTAATATTAGAGATTTTCTCTTCTAAAAGAGGATAACCAATGTCATTATGATCGAATAGATAACTGCGCCAGAATTCATCATATACAAACTTAGCATTTCCACCAAGTAATTCTGGATGCACTACGTACCAATAATATATATCTTTAGGGCACTCATAGTAACCTGTAACATTATTTTCAAGAACTTGATAGTTTAAAGTCGAATAGTAATTGCCATCTCTACAATCATAATCAATAATGTTGGCATATTGAATATTTGCGTCATGATCGTAAAGAGAATTTACATTGTCTTCAAGTAATTCTGTCGAGGGCACCTTGCCAAGTGGAGAACAAGCAATTGAAAAGGCAAATTCATCGGTCATTGACTTTGATGACTTTAGAATCAGATCGGCGTATTCATCTGAGTTTTTTAACCAATCAAATTGTCTAGTCAGTGCACGTTGAATCCATTGAGGAGATTTTGCAATAGCATAAATTGAATCATTTTTAAGGTCAGATGTGGCAATCCTTGCATTTTTTTCTATAAAAGTAAGATTTTCTGAACAAAATTTTAAAACAAAATCTTCGCCTGCCGGTATGTCAATTTCCTTTGCAAACATTGAAACAAGATTTCTGGATTCCGAGTCACTTATAGATGAAGCAACTTTGTTTGGGTTAAATCCTGTAAATATTGTTATAAGTAAAACTAAGACAACAAGAATAGTCTTCAAGTTGCTGATAGTATCTGAGGTTTTGATAGTTTATTACCTCCCCAATATTATAATGTTAAAGAGATATATAAATACAATCTTTACAATCGTTTAAATTTTTTAGGAAAAATTTATCTTTTGATCGCAATGGTTTTTCATCGAACAATTTAAACATTTCTGGGCATTATTGTGGTTTCTATCGATTTTTCCACTTGTTAATATTTTTCTCATCTGTTTTATTATAGATTCTAATTCAAATCTTAACTGGGGATTGAATGGAATTGTAAACTGTTTGGATGTGTCAAAATATACAAGAATTCCATATGGAACTAATTCTTGATAATTTTCCTCAATAAGATGGCAGTATGATGCTAGCTGATATATATGATTTTTTTCAGGAGAAAAATGTCTACCGGTTTTTACTTCTACAGGTATGTATTTATTGTTTTGTTTGACCACATAATCGGGCTTACCAGAAATCCTTAAGCTCTTTGAAAAAAAAGGAGAAGCAGGTGTATTTAAATCATCATAGGTGACTTTTCCGGTTTGAATTTTATAAGTGTTTTTTATATTCGATATTTTTCGATTAATTATAATTGAAATTGTTATGAGAATTATTGCGCAAAAAAACAATATTCCACTAAATAAGATAAAAAATGTTATATCAACACCCCTAAAAGAAAAAATAATAAAGAAACAACAAAGCAAAAATATCCAACAATTTTCAAAATATTTAATCTTCTTTTGTTAACTTCCGTATATTTTAGAAAATTTCCCATTTTTTTATGCTTTTTTAGACCGACATCTAACTTTATTGATTCAGGCTTGTAGCCACATTTTTGTAAGTACCAGGATACAGAACAGTAAATATATTGGCCAATTTCTGATGCTGTAAGAACATTGTTCTGAATTCTGGGTTTAACCATAATGGAGACAATAAACTATGATACTATTTATTTCTGTGTTGAGGAATGCTGAAAGTAAAAAAATTGAGTTTAATTTGATACAATACTTGATATTTTTATACAAAATCTATTTATTAAATTTTTACATAGTGCACTAATCTATTCAGGAGTGCTAAAATGACAAAATTCTTGGGAATACGAAGAGAAGATAAGAACAAGTGGGAGGCAAGGGTACCAATCATTCCACAACACGTTGCAGAATTAAAGAAAAATTTCAACATTCAAACGATTATTCAGCCCTCTAAAATTCGAGCTTTCAAAGACGAAGAATTTACAAGCGCCGGTGCAACATTAAAAAATGAATTAAAAGAATGTCAAATTATATTTGCAATAAAGGAAATTCCGATAGATTTTTTTGAATCCAATAAAACCTACATCTTTTTTTCACATACAATCAAAGGTCAGAAATTTAACATGCCAATGCTTCAAAAAATGATGGACCTTAAATGCAATCTTATTGATTACGAAAAAATTTCTGACGAAAAGGGTAGAAGACTTGTTTTTTTTGGCAGGTATGCAGGCTTAGCTGGTATGACAGATACTTTATGGTCTTTTGGAAAAAGAATGGAGTCAAAAAAGCTTGATACTGCATTTAATGAAATAAAACAAACAATTGAATACGGAAATTTACAAGATATTAAAAATCATTTTCTTGAAATTGGTAAAAAAATAAAACAAAATGGAATTCCTGATACAATTTCCCCCTTGGTAATAGGAATTAGTGGTTATGGAAATGTATCAAAAGGTGCACAGGAAATTCTGGACGTTCTGCCGGTTAAGGAGATTACACCAAATGAACTGATAAATGACTATGATAATCTGTCAAATAAGATTATTTACAAAGTAATTTTCAAAGAAGAAGATATGGTTAAACCCAAATCAATTAATAATAAATTTGAACTTCAAGATTATTACAATCATCCAGAAAAATATGATTCGATTTTCCATCGTTACGTACCTAATTTGAGCATGCTTGTTAATTGTATTTTTTGGGATTACCGCTATCCAAGACTAATCACGAAAAACTTTATAAAAAAAAGTTACTCAGAAGATTTCAAACTACAAGTAATAGGAGACATTAGTATCGATATTAACGGGGCAATTGAATTTACTGAAAAATCAACCACTCCTGATTGTCCTTCATTTGTTTATAATCCAATAACTGGTTCTGTAATTGACGGGGTAGAAGGAGAAGGGATTGTTGTAATGGGTGTAGACAATTTACCTTGCGAACTCCCAAAAGAATCTTCCAAGTCATTCAGTAATACACTAATTAAATTCATTCCTGAAATTGTAAAAGCTGATTTCGGTGGTGATTTTTCCAGTTGTAACTTGCCAAAGTCAATTAAAAAAGCGGTGATTCTATATCATGGAGATTTAACTGCCGATTACAAGTACCTTGAAAAATATTTATAAGGGAATTTTTATTGATGTGAACAATCTCAAATCAATTTATGGGGATCAAGAGTTATGAAAAAAATATTAGTACTCGGGGCGGGAATGGTCTCTAGACCGATAGTTCGTTACCTTTTAGAAATACCAGATTTTCATGTTACAATGGCAAGTAGGACAGTAAGTAAAGCAGAGCTATGTATTGATTGTCATCCAAGTGGGGATGCTATTTGTCTTGATTGTGAGGACGATAGTCATTTGGAAGAACTGATCTCAAATGCCGATATTGTAGTTAGTCTATTACCTTATGTCTATCATCCAAAAGTTGCAAAATTTTGTATTAATCATAAAAAGCACCTGGTTACAACATCCTATGTAAGTCCTAAAATGGAGGAATTGGGTGGCGAAGCAAAGAAGGCTGGAGTAATGTTGCTCAACGAATGTGGTCTTGACCCTGGAATTGATCATATGTCTGCAATGAGGGTAATTCATGATGTTGAAAAAAAGGGAGGAAAAATCATCAGCTTTCGCTCAACAACTGGTGCTTTACCTTCTCATGAGGTAAATACCAATCCATTTGGTTACAAGTTTTCTTGGGCACCTAGAGGAGTACTTCTGGCTTCAAAAAATCCGTCAAAATGGCTACAAGATAACAAGATCGTATCGTTTGAGGGAGAGCAACTTTTTGAAAATTACTACCTGCAAGATGTTCCGGAAATTGGAACATTTGAAAATTATCCAAACAGAAACTCTGTGCCATACAAGGACATCTACGGACTAAAAGATGCGGAAACAGTATATCGTGGAACGTTTCGAATGACAGGTTGGTGTGAGACAATGAGGAAAATCGTTGCATTGGGATGGCTTTCCGATAAACCTGTTGAAAAGTTTAAAGGCAAAACATATGGGGATCTAACAGGATACTTCATTGGTGCCGATTCAAAGGAAAATTTATCAAAGGCAACGGCAGATTTCTTAGGATTGGAGATTTATTCAACAGTTATAAAAAGACTGGAGTGGCTAGGACTCTTTAGTGATAAACCCCTTCCAGAAAACAAAGACAATCCTATGGATTATCTAAATGCACTAACACTAGAGAAAATGTCTTTAGGTAAAAATGAGAGAGATATGATTGTGATGCATCATGAATTTCTTTGTAAATTCCCCGGAAAATCAGAGTACATTACTTCAACACTGGTAGATTACGGAATACCAAAGGGAGATTCCGCGGTTGCAAGAACGGTAGCCTTACCTGCGGCAATTGCAGTAAAAATGATACTCCAAGGAAAAATTACACTTACTGGAGTTCATATACCAGTTGTTCCTGAAATATATGATCCAATACTTAATGAACTAGAAGAAATGGATATTAAATTTAAAGAAAATAAAATGAAAATTAATTAAAAAACACCCATTTTTTAATTGATTAAAAATAATCGAAAAAATGGAATTTCCTCAATTCATTTTCATCTATTAAAGAATAATGATCTGATATTTTCTTATTAATTTTTTTCAATTTAAATGGAAAATATTTTGTCAATAAAATTTGCCCCGTAAACATATTAGATGAATGTCCAACTGCATTATTACCTACATATAAATTATATAAACACAGCAATATTTTGACTAATTAGATTAAGTTGGGGAGAGGTAGGATCATTGGACGTTGTTTGTAGCGTCGTAAATTAGATTCTATTCCCAATAAAATGGGTCGGAGGCAAAGAGTAAGTATGGATAATAATACGATTAATAAGGTAAAAGGATCCAATTCGTTTTTATCTGACATCTCAGCTTTTAAAAAAATTACCAAAAAAAGAATTCGATTCAATCCAAGACCTTCTCAAAATAAAAATATCAATGCCCGTAAAAATTTCATAATTAAAGACGTTGATAAAAAAGAAACAGACATTGCAAAAGAAATTGACAAAATTTTGATTAATAGAGAAAGGAAAAATCTTTCTAATTTAGATAATAAAGAAATTCTATCAAATAAAGGACCAGTTGCTGATAAAGTGACCTTAATTAACAATACTTTTCCAAATAGAATTAAAGAAAAATCCGACGATATTAACTTATTACCAAACCCACAGCCAGAAATATCCTCGGCTGGTCTCATAAAGCCCACCGAAATTAAAGAAGAAATATCCTCAAATAATATTGAAAATCTGGAGTTATTATCAGATAAATTTCAGACAAATCTCTTTGAAAATTCAATTTATGATAATCAAATAGTAGGTCCGAACAATAATCTTATACAGATTAACAAAGTACTACCATCAAGTCCTCAGCAGTTAATAATTGAAGAACCTCTAAGCAAAAACAGTGATTCAATGAATTCACCTCTTGTTTCGTCAATGCAGATAAATGAAAATAATGTCCTTGGTAGGACTATTATCGATGAGAAAAGTGGTTTAGGTTGGAAAGGACTTGGCTCAAGAAGAATTATTTATGACAATTATTTAAATGAATATTTGTACGAACTCAACGAACCAAATCTTACTCAAAATGGGGAAAAAATAAAAAATAAAATAATTAACCTGTTTAGAAATAGAGCGGATCTAGATGTTTTTAATTTGGGTGTAACAGAAAAATCAAAATATCTAAAAAATACACTTAATTCTATACTAAAAGAAAACCATATCAAACTCGATGAAAATCTCAAAGATAAAATATTCTATCATGTTTTTCGAGATTTTATCGGATATGGTAAAATTGACATTTTGATGCATGACGAAGGTATAGAAGATATTTCATGTGATGGAGTGGGAATACCATTATTTATTTTTCATAAAAAATATCAATCAATATCTAGTAATATTGTTTTTGACAACTCAGATATCTTAGATTCATTCGTGGTAAAACTCTCACAAATGAGTGGTAAACAGATTTCGGTATATGAGCCAATAATAGATGGAAAATTAGCTGATGGATCACGTTTGCAAACCACCCTCTCAAAAACCATTACTCAACATTCGACATTTACTATACGCAGATTCCGAGAAGATCCTTTGACACCTGTCGACCTAATTTTAAATAATACAATGTCTCTTCACATGGCTGCTTATTTCTGGATGGCAATAGAGCAGAGTTCTTCAATACTATTTTGTGGTGGAACTGCAACTGGTAAAACGACTATGTTGAATGCCCTTTCATTGTTTTTACCCTCAAATTATAAAATCGTTTCCATTGAAGATACAAGAGAAATTAATCTTCCTCACGAAAACTGGATAGCAGGAACCACAAGAACTGGTTTTTCAGCATCAGAACAATCTAAAACTGGTAAGGATATCGATATGTTTGATTTGGTACGTGTTGCCCTACGTCAACGACCCAAAGCAATTATTGTTGGGGAAGTAAGAGGAAAAGAGGCTTTTACCCTATTTCAAGCAATGACTACAGGTCATCTTTCTTATTCCACGGTTCATGCAGGCAACTTGCATGATTTGATACAAAGGTTGGAAAACCCGCCTATATCTCTACCAAGGATGTTGCTAACATCATTAGATTTGGTAGTATTTCTTAACACAGTTACTATAGAGGGAGACCCTCAACGAAGAGTTACAAATGTAAATGAAATCATAAAACTAGATCCTGAAACTAATCGACTTGTAACAATGACTCCTTTTAGATGGTTATCAGAAGTTGATGATAGATTTGAATATTCGGGTGGAAGCAGAATCCTTAATCGGATAAAAATGCAAAACGGATGGTCAGATGAAAAAATACAACAGGAACTAGACAACCGAATGGTTGTACTAGAATGGATGAAAAGAAAAAATC
>Ga0272443_10006365_pt1 | contig 11736 bp, 10 predicted proteins | sample SSMAcet12_FD_193581 | JGI IMG/M metagenome (GOLD analysis project Ga0272443, IMG submission 193581) | Marine sediment archaeal communities from Little Sippewissett salt marsh, Falmouth, MA, United States - SSM-Acet-12 | ecosystem: Environmental > Aquatic > Marine > Wetlands > Sediment ... | reverse complement strand
AAGGCTTGAGGCTGTAGGCTTTAGGAACCGCAATGATCAATCGTTCCTCGCCATTAAGCTCTTACTACAGCCTACGGCCTACCGCCTAATGCCTGATTTGTCCTGCTCCCGGTTGCTCGTTCCTAAGGTGTCTCTCACGCTCCTAAATCGGCCAGGAAGAAGAGGGGCTTTAGCAGAATTTTGAAAAAATTTAGCCAATGGCTATTCTCAGGTCGGACGACAGAGGGCGGAGGACGGAGGGGTATTGGTGATTGAGTATTGACTATTGGGTATTGGCAAATGCGAAACATCAAAGGCTAAGAGCTAACCGCTAACGGCTACCAACTGCAATTAGTTATGGCGAACGATACGGCGACATTGGCGGATACGAAGGTCGGCGCAGGCACGCGGGATTTGGCCTGCGAGGGTGATCTCTTCTCTTGCGAGGATCTGAGATCTGAGCTCAGAACGCGAACGATTCGCGGAGGGGCGATTGTCTTCGGGGCCATGTTTGTCAACAAGGCTGTTTCTCTGGCGATCCTGGCCGTCCTGGCGCGATTGCTTACCCCACGAGACTATGGGCTGTTTGGAATGATCATGGGGCTGACGGCGTTTCTCGTGATCTTTTCCGATATGGGGCTGACGCTGGCCACTGTCCAGAAGGCCTCTCTGACCCGAGGCCAGCTCAGCAACATGTTCTGGCTGAATTTAGCTCTGGGCCTTGTTCTCGGCGCTATCACTGCTGCCGTTGCTGTGCCCGTGGGCATGTTCTACAGAGAATCTTCGCTGGCGCCCGTGGTTGCTCTTTTCGGCTTGAATTTCCCGCTTGTAGCTCTGGGGGCTCAACACGGGGCATTGCTCCAGCGGCGCATGCTCTTTGGGCGGCTCGCGATCGCAGAGACAATTGGCCTGGTGCTAGGAGGTGTTGCAGGCATAGCGGCGGCGCTGAAAGGGTTCGGTGTATACGCCCTCGTATGGCAACAACTGACTATGTCCGTCGCCAGGACAGTGAGCCATTGGGTTCTCTCAGGTTGGCTTCCCGGTCTGCCCAGGACTGGCGCGGGTATCCGAGGCATGCTCAGGTTTGGTGGCTACCTCACGGCATTCAACATAGTGAACTACTTCTGCCGCAATCTGGACAAGGTCCTGCTTGGACGCTTTGTCGGTGCCGTTTCGGTGGGTCTATACACGCGGGCCTATGCTCTCATTCTCTATCCGGTAAGCCTGGTGTCCGGGCCTATGAGTCGCGTCTGTACACCGGCTCTCTCCAGACTTCAGGAAGACCCCGAGCGGATGAAGGGCGCGTGTTTGGAGATCCTTCAGCTCATCGCATTCATTAGCTTCCCGCTCATGGGAATTCTGATCGTTGCAGGAGACGATGTAGTTGGCCTCATCTATGGGGCCAAATGGGCGGAGGCGGTTCCACTCTTTCGCATTCTTTGCATCGCTGGTATCTGGCAGGCCATATATAACGCCACAGGACAGGTGTTTGTCAGTTCGGGCCGAACCGACAGACAGTTTCGGGCGGGCCTGGGGATGTCGTGTGTCCTGGTCATTGCATTTGTTGCAGGCTTGCCGGGAGGGGCATGGGGCGTGGCTCTTGCCTACTCCATTGCGTTTAGCCTGGCAGTGTTCCCGTATCTGGCGTACACCTACGCCACGATTGGTTTGAGCTTGGTTGAGGTCCTTCGAAAGCTGGGGCTGACTCTGGCAGCAGCCGGCATGACTACCGCATCACTGTTAGCGTTGCGTGTGTACGTTTTGGCCGAAGCTCAGAGTATTGTGCGCGCAACTTGTCTGCCCATCGTTGGTTCTGTTCTGTACTTGGTAGTCACTTACGCCATGAACCCTGCTGTGACCAGGGTCCTGAGTCGCTGCGTTGCCTGGCCCAACAGCACAATATCCACACGCGTAGTGATTCGGTGAATGCGGCCACCCCTCGGCTATGGGAGATCGTTAGGAAAGAGATGACGGAAGCCATAGATCACACACGCTTGCACGAGTTCTACATACGTGACGGCGAACGATCCATTTCGAAGGCTACGGAAAGGCTGGAACTCTACAGGTTTAGTTGTATTGTGAGGGAGATTCGCTGTTTGGCAGTTCGATTAGGTCAAGAGAGCTTGGATGTTGTTGACGCGGGTGCGGGATGGGGCCAACTCTCAATACGGTTGGCCGAGGACAGGCATCATGTTGTCGCACTCGATTTCGCGAAAACCCGCCTGGACCGGTTTGAGACGCGCGCGCAGGAACTCGGTATCAAGCAGGTAATGGCCTCTTTGGAGGAAATGCCGCTGCCGGATGAATCAGCTGATGTTGTCGTTTGCTCTGAAGTACTGGAGCATTTGCCAAGTCCTGGTATGGCTATTCGCGAGTTCTCGCGCATCATGAAGCCGCAGGGTTTCCTTCTCATCACGGTACCATATGCACAAGTGCTACAGTCGGTGCTATGCCCTCATTGTGGCACCCCATTCGACCCACGAGGGCATCTCCATTCATTCGATATGATCGGTATGGCTAACTTGCTCCAATCAGACAACTTTGCGGTTTGTCGCAAGAGGATCATTGCCAACCGCTTCGTTGTTTCATTGCTGGGAAGAGGCTGGATAAAGGCCGGGGTTGCTCAGATGTTGGATAGAGTACATCCACGAAGGCGCAATTCCGGTTGGTTGCTCGTTGTTGCACACAAGGCATCTCAGACTCTGAGTATGTGCAAACCGGAGGACTCTGATGTCTGAAACTGATGCACCAAAGACAAGAGTGCTCATGGGAGTCAATGGGATACTGGCTTATGACGGGCGTGTACAACGTGCCGCAAGGACTTTGGGGGAATGGACCCCAGTCATCCTCATGGGGCGGGCTTCCGAGACAAGATGTGAGGGCCTCCCGTGCATGGTTCGCGAGGTCCACAGCCCTAGACTCCGAGGGCCTGGGATCATCCGAGCGCTATGCTTTGTCCTAGCGTTTCTGTGGCAGGCAATGAAGGCGAAACCATCTGTTATCCACGCGCATGAAGTTCAAATGCTTATTCCTGGGTGGATCGCAAGTCGCATAGCCTCCGCGAAGCTCGTATACGATGCACACGAGCTCTTTGTTCCGGACGATAACGGTTTCAGGTTCTTCGGGCATCGGATGTGCTACTACGCCGAGCGGCTTTTTGTGAGGCGTGCCGACCTTGTGATCGCGGCCAATGATGCGCGGGCTGCTATCATGCAAGCGCACTATAGCTTGCCCACACGGCCGACAGTAATACGGAATATTCCGGCTTCCCCACCGGTTCCTGATAACGGTAAGCTGCAAGCGCTCGAACTGCCTCCCAGGAATGGTACCATAAGGCTTCTATATCAGGGTGCAATGAATTGGGAAAGAGATTTGCATCTGATCGTGAGGACTCTTAGGCGGCTTGGGGACCAATATGAGTTGCTAATGGTCGGAGGTGGGCCACATCTCAACGCCCTCAAGCAGCTAGCGGACAATATCGGGGTTGTATCCAGGGTGACATTTCTGGGCCGAGTTCCAAATAGCATGGTATCCCAAATTACGCGGCAGTGCTCAATAGGAGTCGTCTCCTACTCTTTTGAAAGTCTGAATCAACGCTACTGCGCACCTAACAAGGTCTACGAATACGCGCAGGCTGGCGTCCCTATGGTCGCAACGGGACAAGAGGGCCTTCGTGAACTGGTAGCCGATACTGGTATTGGTGCGATTCTTGAACGCGGCGGCACGGATGACGAAACGTTGGATAACTACGCCAATGCAATCAGATACGTCGTCCAGAATCGTGAGCAGTGCAGGCTGCATATTCCCCCGTTCCTAGCGCAAAACGATTGGATCGTCGAGAAGGCCAAGCTTACGAATTGTGTTCGTGAGCTATGCCACACAGGCCGCTGAGTTACCTCATCGCCGCTGGAACGAAGGCGGCGCACTGCGGAAGCTTTCGTCGGGCTACGTTTGGGTTTCCCCTTGTCCCTCAGGCAATGCCATCGTAGATCACATGAAAGAGGCATTCAGCCGAGTCTTGGGAGTTCCGGTGTACCGTCGACGACCGCGGCAATCCTTCCGTGAAGAAGAACCACCGATGAAGAACTTGCCAGTAGCAGGACGCGGGTCGCTTGCTGATCGGACTCGACTCGGCTGGAGACCCATATTTGCCGCTTGGGTTGTATTCGCGTTTATCCTATTCAAGCGAAGTGCAGCGGTTTGTATACGGATTCCTCCTCTCTATGGTGGAGAGCTTGCGATCTTGGTCTTCACTATCCTCTTTTTGCAGAGGGCAACCGCTGCACGCTTCTTCAAGAACCCGTTTGGAGTTATCGTAGCCATATACCTCCTCGTGGCGATCCCTATGATGGTCGCGGCCTATCTAGATGTGGGTTTTCAATTCGCAATACATGGCGCGACGGCTTACTACGCCGTCTTTGTGTATTTCGGATACGCTGCGCTCTTTTCGCGCGCCAGCCAGAGCTATTTCATCCGAACCCTCTATTTTGTGCTAGTAGTCAGCGGTGTTCTAACCGTCTTATGGTCAATACCTTCCATCCAGCCATTGGTGCCCCGCATTGGCGAAGTGCCTATCTTCGGCGCCGGGGGAGGAGGGTATGTTTTCACGACTTTGGGATTTGCCTATGTCGTCATTTACGGGAGGGAGTTGGGTTATGCCAAATCAGTCCTTCTGCTCCTATTATCATGTCTGCGCTACTTCATGGCCTTCCAGCGTGGCTGCATGTTGGCCACCGTCGGTGTCTTCGCTCTCCTTGTGCACCAGAGGCGGACATGGTCCTATCGACCGTGGAAGCCATGGCGCGTCCTGGCAATGATCGCTCTTGGAAGCCTTGTAGTTGGGTCCGTCCTTATTGCCCCCTCATCTACATTCAGTGACCATGTGCTATCGCAGGGAACGGCTGCCCTATCCATCATCGGCAAGTCAGATTTCAGAAGCGGAAGCAGAGACCATCGTCTCGAGATGTGGCAACGAGTAGCAGAAGAGACAATTAGTCGCGATCCCTGGTTCGGCCGGGGTTTTCGAGAGCCGTTGATCGAGGAGACATTTAGGAGTCCTCACAATTGCTTTGTCGAGATCTTCGGGTACATGGGCATATTTGGACTTGTTCCTGCTCTGGCTCTTTATGTTCTGTTTCCTGCGATGGTCTTCATGCAGCTAGTAAGTAGGCGGCACAGGCCGCTGGAGAAGGACACGTTGTTCTACATGTGCTACGCCATTTCATTCTACGGCGCCGCGTTCTTTGCGCCGACGTTGGTGTCACCCTATAGTGCTCTTGTGAGTAATTTCTTCTTTGGCGCCTTTCTTCGGCACGCAGAGGTGACCGGTCTAGCGTCACCCTTTCAAGAGAGGCCATGGCACGCTCGCTTCATTCCACGGCCCAATAGACCCCAGAATACCTGTTGTAGTAGGTGAGGCTCGCTAATGCGAATACTGATGATTCACAATGCGTACGGCCGGACAAGCGGAGAAGAAGCGATGTTCAACCGAATAGCTGCCCTCTTACGTTCGCATGACCACTCGGTTGAGTGTTCTTGCCGGAGTAGTGCAGAGCTCACGGGGCTTGTAGGCAAGAGTCGTGCGTTCTTCAAGGGCATCTACTCATTCTCCAGTCGTGCCGCAATGCGAAGGCTGCTTCAGGAGAATCGACCGGACGTAATCTACGTGCAGAATGTCTTTCCGCTCATCTCGCCTTCGGTACTCCTCGAAGCCCATGAGCATCAGGTCGCCATCGTGATGCGCTGCGCGAACTACAGGCTGATTTGTCCCAATGGGCTGATGATGAGAAGATCTTCTCTGTGTGACGAATGTCTTGGAGGGCGAGAATACAGGTGTATGTTACACAATTGCGAAGGGCATTTGGCCAAGAGCATTGGGTATGCCTTGCGGAACTACGTCGCCAGGAAGGCGCGCTTCTTTCTCGACACGGTAACCGTCTACTACTGCTCAACCGAGTTTCAACGCGAGCGCATGATAGCGGAAGGATTTCCGGCCGGCCGCTTCGATGTTATTCCAAACATGGTTGACTGTGACGATATTGCCCCATCCGCTGGTATCGGAGACTACGTGGGTTATGCCGGCCGAGTGAGCCCTGAAAAGGGGATTCAGGCCCTCTTGGCTGCAGCGAAAGGCATCCCAGAGGTGCCTTTCCGGATTGCAGGGGCTTACGAGCGAATGCCGCATATCGTCCGTCAAGCCCCGAGTAACGTGGAATTCCTAGGCAATCTCGATTCGACCGCATTGGACCGATTCTACAGGGGTTGCCGTATTCTTGTACTGCCCTCTGTATGGTATGAGACGTTTGGCCTAGTCCTTGCCGAGGCAGCCGTTCGAGGCAAACCCGTCGTCTCTTCACGCATGGGAGGACTGGGCGAAATCGTCCAGGACGGTTTAACCGGGCTTCTCTGTGAGCCGGGCGAAGCGGTCGACCTGCGCAAAAAGCTCTTGTATTTATGGCAGCGCCCCCAACTGTGTCGTCAAATGGGTCTTGCGGGGAGGCAGAAGGTCCTTCGCGAGTATTCACCGGAAGTCTATTATACGCGACTCATGCGGGTGTTCCAGAAGGCCATCGAGATCAATGGAAATGGCTGCAACCCAGAGATAGAGGAGCCTCTCGCGTGCGCGAAGTGAACAACGACAGGTGCGTTCGAGCCGACAGCCGACTTCGAGTCCTCATAGTGGCTTCCGCCGTCGGTCCACAAAGAGGATCTGAACCCGGTATGGGCTGGAACTGGATCAAGGCCTTATCCAGTCACCATGATCTGTGGGTGATCACCGGCGAGCGGGAAGGAAACAGAGAGGCGATTCACGACGCGCTGATTCAGGAGCCAGAGCTTCACAAGCATCTTCACATCACCTTCATCCCTCGGCCTGATCCCCCACGGACGGTCAAGTTATGGCCTCCGCTCTACTACTACTACTACAGAAAATGGCATGAAACGGCGTTTGCAGCGGCCAAGAGCCTGGCCGAACGCGTTTCTTTTGACCTCGCGCACCAGCTCAATATGATCGGTTACCGGGAACCGGGGTATCTCTGGAAGTTGCCGCTTCCCTTTGTCTGGGGACCCATAGGTGGTCACGTACAGATGCCTTGGCGGTTCCTGGCGAGCCTCGGGATGAGAGATGGAGCTTTCTACACGTGTCGCAATCTCATTAACGCCTATCAGATGCGCACCGCGCGGCGCGTGAAGTGTGCGATAGACCGCGCAAGTACCGTGATCGCCGCGACGAAAGAGGACAAGGTTGCCATAGAACGATTTCATCAGAGGGAGGCGATTCTGCTCAGTGAGACCGGTACTGTATTGCCTGATATGCTACCGGCAGAAAGGACTCGTCATGATGGACGGCCTTTGAAGATATGCTGGTGCGGCATGTTTGCTGGTCGCAAGGCACTCCCCTTGGCGCTGCGCGCGATTGCTCGGGCTCGCCAGGGCGTCACGCTCGAGTTTCACATAATTGGCGATGGGCCGCAAAGTGGTGCTTGGAGGAAAATGGCCACCAAGCTCGGTTTGGAGAAGCTGTGCCATTGGCACGGCAGCGTTGCACGTGACAAAGCTCTCTCTCTGATGGGTTCCTGTGATTGTCTCTTGTTCACGAGTTTGCAGGAAGGGACGCCTCATGTTGTGTTGGAGGCACTGTCGCTTGGGCTCCCCGTTTTATGCCACGACGCATGCGGACATGGCGAATCTGTAGATGAAACCTGCGGCGTGAAGATCCCCGTGCGCGATCCGCAACATAGCATCGAAGGCTTTGCGCAGGCCATTTGCCGCCTGGCACTGGACCATCCCCTTCTCCGCAAGTTGTCGGAAGGAGCACGTGCTCGCGCCACCGAATGCAGCTGGTCCAGGAAAGCCTCACAGATGTCGGAGATCTACCAGAATGTATTGGGTGGTACCCAGTCTCGTTCCTGGAAGGAAGGGCCAATCGTCGCGCATCAGTTGATCTCCTAGGTCAGCCAGCCTCTTAGGCGTAATAATGCAAGCTCAACATACCACTCAGCCAGTTATTTCATCTCGGACATGTGATCTACCGACGGATGCCATGTTAGGACCCTTGTCCTGTCCTTGCTGCGGGGCAGTCCATTGTGTTCCCGTTGGTCGCAAGCGTGGCTTTGGGCTGAACCATTGTCCGGCATGTGCCTTGGTCTTCGTCCACCCGCGGCCTTCCCCGGATCAACTGAAAGCGATCTACGCGCAAAGTGCTGGATATTTCGCAACAGTATCTGTAGATCTAGAGGAATCTTCGAATCGGCGTGCGCTCTGGTTGGATGGCCTCCTTTGCGAGCAGGCCGTGCCCAAGGGGCGGTTTCTTGATGTTGGATGTGCAGCGGGAGCTGTCCCATACCATCTTCGGAAACTCGGATGGGATACCTGCGGCATTGAAATCAACAAAGGTGCCGCACGGGTCGCACTAGCCCACGGTCTTGATGTGAGGACTGAGGAGCTTGCGGAATGCAGCTTCCCAGCAGGTAGCTTTCAGGTGGTACATATGGGAGATGTCATTGAACATCTTCGCTCGCCCGAAGACACTCTTGCGGAGATTCGTCGGATACTGTGTCCCGGGGGGATGCTTGTACTCAGTACGCCCAACTCCGAAGCAGGATTTGCCCTTCTAACGCTGAAGGCATCGAGATTGCTCGGCTTTCCCTGGCCTCATTCGGAAGCGCCTTACCACCTCTATGAGTTCTCTCGGAGGTCACTTTCGTGCCTCCTCCAAAAAGCAGGCTTTGACATTGTCAGCATCACGCTGCAGGGAAGAACGCGGTTCTCCTATATCGTTGGCGCAACGGGGTGTTTTGATGCACTCAAAGCCAAAATGAAGCAACGTGGCAGGTATCGTCTTCACCCTGGCTTCATCTTGTCTCTTCCGAAGCTAGTGTGTGTCACGTTCGCACTTGCACCCTTCTACGCTCTTGGGCTCATGTGGGACAAGTTCACCGATGGCGGTTCTTCAATTGTCGTAATTGCCCGCCGTTCTTGAGAGATGAGAATTGTGGCTGAGTTCATTGTTCATTGCTGTACGAGTGTTACCAACGGCTGATGGCCGTCTATGAGAGGGCGATGGAATTGGGGGCCCCTCGACGTTGAGTTGAGGGGGCGACACTGACAATGGAGGCGCGAGGAGGGCAGGGAGGCCCACTGCATGACGCATCTGAAGAATGGGGGGATGGCTCGACCGCTGCCTAAGCGGTTGTCGTCCTTGCGCGGGAACGAATCGAAACGAGAGCAGGGTAGGGGAAATGGTCAGGATATCGCAACACTGAAAGAGCCGCCGTCGCCCGTCGCCCTTGCACAGCGCAGGCAGCGGCGGCAGCGCTGCGATGTCCTGGGGATCGGGTTCGATCTGGTCTCTTATGAGGATGTCCTCGCGGCGCTTGGCGCTTGGCGCTGCGATGGCGACCGCCACTACCTGACCTTGACGCCGCCGCACAGTGTCCTGATGTGTCGCAAGGATGCGGAGCTCGATCGTGCCACCTCGGCCGCCGGCATGGTTCTGCCCGATGGCGTCGGCATCATTCTGGCCGCTCGACTGCTGGGCTATCCCCACCGAGGCCGGGTCACCGGTCCGGAGTTGATGCTCAAGTTGTGCGATTGGGGACGGCAGGAAGGCCTGCGCCATTTCTTCTACGGCGGCTCGCCCGGGGTCGCCGAGCAACTCGCGGAGAAACTGACGGAAAGATTCCCCGGCCTGGCCGTGGCCGGAACGGCCACGCCGCCGTTTCGCGCTCTGGCGCGCGACGAGGACGAGCGCATGATCGAGCAGATCAACGGCAGTGACGCGGACATCGTCTGGGTGGGCCTGGGCTCGCCCAAGCAAGAGAAATGGATGGCTCAGCATGTCGGCCGGATTGACGCGGCCGCCTTGATCGGTGTCGGTGCGGCCTTCGATTTCCATTCCGGACGGGTCAAGTGGGCTCCGGCGTGGGTACGCAAGGCCGGGATCGAGTGGGCTTATCGCCTGATCAAAGAACCGAGGCGGATGTGGCGGCGGAATGTCAACAGTGTCATCTTCCTGTCGAAAGTGCTGCATCAGTGCCTGCGCGGCTCGCACCGCCGGGCGACCGCCGTCGCCTCGACCAGGTGACGGCAGGGAAGCGCCGCAGTTTGGTTCGGATTTTGATTCTTTCCTATGGCCTACCGCCTACGGCCTAAAGCCTGAGTGCTGGCCCCGGATCGGTGGTGGCCGCGAGGGTGATGCTGTGGTATGATCGCGGCCATGAACTGGATGACGGAACGATTTCAGCCGAAGCGGTTGGTGCTGGCCGTGGCGGCCCTGGTGGCGGTGTTGGTGTCGACGCATATTCCGCAGGCGATGATGCCGAAGCCGCTTAGCGGCAATATTATCGATAAGGCCGAGCATGCGGTGGCGTATGGCACGATCGCACTGCTGTTCCTGCTGGCGTTGCGTCGTCCGCCGGGCGTCAAGGCGCTGCTGGTCTTGCTCTTGGCCGGGGCGGCGGTGGGGGCGTTGGACGAGCTGACCCAGCCGCTGGTCAATCGGATCGCCAGTACGCACGACTTCGCCGCGGACGTCGTCGGGATCGCGCTGGTCTGCGGGGTCTATCTGGTGACACGGCGTTGCCGCCGCGAGCGCTTCGCTCAGGCCGTAGGCTCCAGGCCGTAGGCGGTAGGAAACGCATCCGCAACACGCAATACGAACGACTCAATCCTCAGCAGGCGGGAGACCGGAGGCCGGAGGCGGGAGGAAACGCATCTGCGATCTACGATTCGGTAATCTGCAATAATCAATAATCAATAATCAATGCCCGGCTCTGCCGGGCAAAAAGGCCTCGCCAGGCGAATCGGTTGTTCCTGCGAAGTTCCACCGAATTTTGCCTCATCCCCGGCGAGGCCGTGTGCGGAGGGCCGAGTTTCGGCCCTCCTTTTCTTTATGTCGGCTATTTCTGGGTTTAGCCCTACTTTTTGGTACGATTCGAAGCCTCAAGTGGTTCGGTCCGAACGCCTTCGGCCGGACCGTTTGCCTTCCTTGCTCACTCCCGCACGTTGCCTGTCTCCTTCCTGCACCGGCCCGTCTCTGCCGTAACTTCCGTCTGCGGCGTCACTTGCCTGCCAGCCCCGTCGTCGGGCCCGGTGTCGCGTTCCGTCGTATCGCCTGAGAAACAGTTGAACCGACCGAGCTGTTGGCTTACCTTAACGGTGACCAGGACGCGATAGGCGGCGTGTCTCCGCGTGCCGGTTGGATCGGAGCGGTTGGCGATGGATGGTCAGGACAAACAGCAGGTTTATGACGAGACGATCGAGCGGATCGAGGCGCTGATCGCGGGCGAGACGGACGCCATCGCCGTGATGGCGACGGTCGCCTGCGAATTGCACCAGAGCTTCGCTGCGTTCGACTGGACCGGTTTCTACCGGGTGGTTGGGCCGGAGTTGCTCAAGGTCGGGCCGTACCAGGGCGGGCACGGCTGTCTGGCGATCCCCTTCGAGCGGGGCGTCTGCGGGGCGGCCGCGCGGTCGCGACAGACGCAGGTGGTGCCCGACGTGCGGGATTTTGCGGGCCATATCGCCTGCTCGGCGACAACGCGGGCGGAGATCGTCGTGCCCGTGCTCGATCCGGCGGGCGAACTGGTGGCCGTGCTTGATGTCGATTCGAATCGAGCAGGCGCGTTCGACGAGATCGACCGGGTCAACCTGGAAGCGATCTGTGCGCTGGTCGGTAACGATGCGTCTTGATTGAGGAGCCTTAACGATGAAAAAGCACATGTTTGTGGTGGTGTGTTTGGTTCTTATGTCGGTGAC
>Ga0272443_10006363_pt1 | contig 11738 bp, 7 predicted proteins | sample SSMAcet12_FD_193581 | JGI IMG/M metagenome (GOLD analysis project Ga0272443, IMG submission 193581) | Marine sediment archaeal communities from Little Sippewissett salt marsh, Falmouth, MA, United States - SSM-Acet-12 | ecosystem: Environmental > Aquatic > Marine > Wetlands > Sediment ... | reverse complement strand
TGGGGCCGACGGTATCGTTTGCGTCGGGCGAATGGTGGCTGACTGCCGGGGCGGCGTTCGGAATCACCGACGAATCGGATGATGCCCGGGTGCGGATGATTCTGGGGGTCGGTCTGTGAGATTGGTGGTGCTGATATGTCTTTCATTGATGCTTCTGGCAGGAGGATGTCGGAAGGCGGAGGTGGACGAGAAGCATCTAGGCCCGGGAGAGCGGATGTTCAAAACAAGGTGCCGGAACTGCCACTCGCTTCCGAAACGGAATGCCAAAAGCGAAGAGAGATGGCGACCGTTTTTAGAAAGGCATGCCAGGCGGGCGCATTTGAACGATGCACATATTGACACTCTAATGCAATTTTTGGGGAACGACAGCATTAAATAGGAACTTATAATTTACCATAACCGTAGAAATCTAAACAGGACGGGCGGGACATTCTATTGTGAAGACTGATTCATTACGCAAAGTCTGGCGGCTTCTGCTGGCGGTGCTTCTGATTGGCGCCGTCGGCGAGACAGCCGTTCTCGAGGGGACCGTCCGCGATCTGGAGACAGGCGACGCAATCCCGCAGGCAACGGTACGTGTTCTCAATACCGGCCTTTCGGCCGCAGCCAATGACGAGGGGCGCTACCGGCTGAAACTGAAGCCGGGGATGTACGATCTTAAGTTCAGCCATATCGCGCATTATTCCGAAAATGTCAATTTGAAGGTTCCCGGGGGGGATACGACGATCGCGCTCGATATCGATCTCAAACCGTCGATTATTATCCTCAAAAAGATCACCGCTTACACCGAACGGTACGGTCCCGGGCAGAGAATTATTATTGAGGCGATCAAACGGAAGAAAGCGATTCTTGACCGGCTGGCGTCGTACAATTTCGACGCCTATACAAAACTGGCGGTTTCCGAAATCAAAAAAGACACCTCGGAGATTTTCGTAATTCTCGAATCCCAGATCGAGGGATACTGGAAACAGCCCGACGATTATAAGGAGATCATCGTCTCAAGGCGCCAGACCGCCAATGTCAAGGCGGCCGAGAATATGATCTCGATCGGGGAGATTCTCAATTTCAATCAGAATCGTCTCGATCTCGGAAGATACAGTGTCGTTTCTCCGACCGCCGAGGACGCGCTCGATCATTATAACTATATCCTGCTCGATACCATCTCCTTCGACGGTTCTCCGGTTTTTCGGCTCGAAATCGAACCGAAGGATGAAACCGACCCCCTCTTTGTCGGGATTATCGACATCGCCGATTCGACTTATGAAGTGGTCGGGGTGGATGTAACTTTCAGCAAGGGTTTCGATACCCAATACATGAAAAACATACGGTACCGTCAGACGTACGGCGAGTTCGAAGAGGAATTCTGGATGCCGATCGGGATCGACTTCAGCGGGACAATCAATCTCGGAATGCCGGGGATCCCCGATTTCGACTTCGACTACACGGCATCCATGTACGATTATACCTTCACTATTGCGGAACCGGAGAAGATTTTTAACGGATACAAAATAGAAGTGGCCGAATCCGCCGATGACGAAGACACCCTGGCCTGGTCCGATGCCCAGATTATACCTTTAACCGAGTACGAGCGGAAAGAGTACAAACGGATCGATTCGCTCAAGAATGAGCCGAAATCGATTCTCGAGATGGCGGCGACGGCGCTGTTCGGGGCGGTCTTTATCGCCTGGCAGGAACCCCGCGTGTTTCATTTCACACGGGTCGAAGGGCCGTATCTGGGGCTACCGCTCGGCCTTGAACTTTTTGATAAACGTCTCGATCTCGATCTTTCGACCGGGTACGCCTTCGATGCCGAGTTGTGGCAGCACCGTTACCAGGCGGATTATCTTCTTCTAAAAAGGCCGAAATTAAGTGTTGGCGGGGAGTACCGCAAGATGGTCCTTCGCCGCGAGTTTCTCCAGCGGGCCTTTGCCGACAATAACGCCACTATCGGGGCTCTCATTAGCGGTTACGATCCCTACGATTACTATTTGTCGGAGGGGTATAATCTTCGTTTTCGGCTTTCTCCTCTGAAGAAAACGGAGGTCGAATTTCGCTACAGCGACTATCTTCACAGTTCCATGTCGAATGTCACCGATTTCAGCATCATGGAGAACGACGACGATCACCGGCCCAATCCCCCGGCCTCCGACGGGCGGCTCAGGTCATTGGCGGCCGGTTTCACGTGGGACAGCCGTCCCCTGATGATGGACCGTGGGAAAGAGCGGAAAATGTATGCCCCGATGTATACCATCGTCAAGCTCTGGGCGGAATCCTCGGATCCCGATCTGATCGCCAGTGATTTTCACTTTACGCGCCTTTCGGGATGGCTCTACTATCGCCAGCGTCTTTTCGGGCTGGGAGTGAGCCAGGTTTTCCTGAGCGCCGGCTGGTCCGATCACGATCTTCCGCCTCAGGAGTATTTCGTTCAGGATTACGGGGAGGGGTTCGTTACTCCGAGTATCCGCTTCAAGACCCTCGGGAGCACCAACTTCATCGGGGACCGGGCCCTTTCGGTCTACTGGGATCATGATTTCGGGCGGATTCCGTTCCTGAAAAGCGGGATTCCGCTGGTTAGAGATTTGCCCTTTTCAATCGGAGTCCACGGCGGATTCTTTTTCACCCGGTTCGACAATCGTCCGGGCCAGATTTTCAGCGATCATTTTGCGGTGGCAAACGACTGGTACAGCGAGTTCGGTTTCAATCTCGGGCAGATTACCTTCATGGATCTCGGCCTGTATTTCACCTGGCGGACCAGCGCCCACGAGACGAACGACTTTTCGATTAATATGAATATGGGGCTGATGCAGTTTTAACCCCGAAGATGCCGGCAAGCCGAAAATGCCGCCTATTCGAGCGGTTTCCGGAAGTCCCTGACCAGCCCGACAACTGTCTTAATCATGGCGCTGTCATCCGGGGGATACGGGACAACGTTCAGAATATCCGACGGCGAAATCTCGATCAATTTGGCGGCCGCCTCACTTTCCAGGATATCATTGGGGAGGATCAGGGCGGTTCTGACACTGAGCGGGCGGAGATCGTCGACCGTGGTTTTATCGTATGGAAATCCTGATATCTTCTTGAACCACCAGTAGTAAACGGTATTGGCAAAGGGGATCCAGAGGGCATCCTTGTGATCGATTCGGTCATCCATCCAGCGGATACCGGTCAGGAATGGGGAAACCAGGACAGTATAATCGATCCGCTGTTCATCAATCGCGGCCCGCCGCACGGCATCGGCGCCGACCCCGAATCCGACAGTTACAATCGGGTTGATAAGCTGGTCGTGGATATTGAGTTCGGCGATCATATCGACCAGGTCGTCACTTTCGTAACGTCCCGCTGTATGCCAGACTCCGCCGGAAAGGCCGCAGGCCCGCTGATCGTAGATGACGACATCAAACCCGGCTTCAAGCAGAGGCGGAATATAAGGGCCGAGAGCGGTGCGATCGGAATCGCCGGCATGGACCAGGATGGCTGTTCCAAGGGCGGAATCGAATTCGGCGCTGTCGGGCCGGAAGAATAACGATGCGAGGTTGACATTATCCCGTGTGATGACGGTGAAGGTGTCGGGATTGAGGCCCATTTCGATAAAATGAGCAGGGTCGTTGGCGAGCGTGAATTCCGGGTCGTCGAACTGCTCTTTTTCCGCGCGGGCCATCAGATCCGGCACGGTTATCAGCGGAAACACAATATAAAAGACAATAAAGAGGATTACCACGACCAGGACCGATACAGTCTGGACGATTTCCCGGGTTTTTTTGCTCATCAATTTGGCCATATTCGATCAATCCCTGAATTTCTGGTTTACGAATCGCATAAAATAAGCTCTTTTTGGCATCAATGCCAGTAAATATTTCCGGTTAAAACATACCGGTAGGGAATAAAATCCGATTCGGCGTCCCCCCCGGCGGCGCCATGTGATATGGTTTAGTATCGGCAGGATTGTCCCCGGCATGGCCGAAAAAGGGCTGCTATATGGGGTTTAAGGCCTTTTGTGCCTTTTTTTTACAGCTTATCCACACTTTTTCTATTGACAGGTATGCGCTTTCCACTTATATTCATAACGCGTAATGAAAAGTGTAATGTCCGCAGAAAAACCTTGTTTAACTAATAAGGTGATATTGGTCTTCTGAATTCTCTAAAGTTACAAAAAGTTTGTAAGAAACTTTAGATTTCTTCCACGAAATTGGTGGCGGGGGGGTACCGCCAGAAAATTGGAACCTACTTATTGCAGGTCTGTCTATTTATGACCCGGCTGAACTTAATTAAAATCGAGCCGATAATTCTTAGAAAGGTCAATATGCAGATTTGTAGATTTTGGACCCAATCCAAAGGAACATGCTATACGGATTAAATCGCTAAGGGATTACTTTGGGACCAAAACCTGTTATTAGGGAGGATGGAATGCCCGTCACATTTCGTACCGCAAGGATTTTCTGTCTGGGCAGCCTGGTGCTGCTGACTTTACTATTCGTGTCCGGTCCTGCCGGGGCACAGATACCCGATTTGGAAATTTTCGTTGGTGATACCACCGGAACTTCCGGCGAGCAGAACTCGGCGATCTCGATCTATATGAACAACTATTTCGATGAAGTCGCCGGATATACACTCTGGATTTATTTGAGTAATCCCGATATCATGGAGTTTGAAACTCAATTGGATACCATTGCCTATCAGAGGTTTTTCAGATATACCGAGTTTGACCCGTCCAACCCCGACAGCGCAATCGATTCGGTCGAGGTGTCGTTGAACTGGGTTTGTCAGGAATACAGCGGTGAGGACTGTATCGATTCCGTTCAGCTCCTTGGATACTATTACTGCAATGACTGGGATATCAACGGAAACGACTCGACCTGTCTCGAATATATCTTTATCGAGGGCTACGATGCCGAGTATATTGACACTCTCGAGGCTTATGTCGGGAGTATCGACACTACCGGCACCCTGACATCCGGATGGCAGAGGGTCGAGACCCGATCCATTGGGGGGCAGGGGTTGGATATGTTAATTTCCGCCTTTGCAAATATTCCCGCGCCTCCTTATAAAGCGGGGATTTCTCCGCAGTGGGGAAGCGACACCCCATTGATCAGGATTCAGGGAGATATCTTTGAAATCCCCGACACCGACACCAACCGGACTGTCGATATCAGGGTCGAGTATGGTATTCTGGACTTTTTCGCCTTCTCCGACCCGGACGGTAATTCGATCGGGATTGTTACCGACACCATTACCGATACTATATTTTACGAATGTCTGGACTGGATTCCCCAGGGGCAGGACAGTATCTGCAACTGGTGGCAGAGAGTCGAGCCGGAACCGGAAGGGGGCGCCGACAGCATGAGGATTGTCGAGCTTCTGGATGGTTATCTCGACACCGGCAAGGTAAAAATTTATAACGGTTCTCTGACGGTCCTGGCAGGTATCTGCGGAGACGTCTCCAGCTCGGTTTCGGGCGAACCCGATGGCATCGTCAATATTCTCGACATAATTTTCCTGATTACATATAAATTCAAGGGAGGGCCCGCGCCGACCAATCTCCCCCTGTCCGATGTGAACTGTGATATCGTTGTCAATATTCTGGATATAATTAAGTTGATTGACCACAAGTTCCAGACCGGGGCGCCGCTGAACTGCTGTCCTTCGCAATGGCCATGATGAGCTGGCCGGAAATTAATAAAGGCCTCGTATGGGCCTAACAAACGGGAAGTAATGATATAGTAAAATAAACCGTAAAACCTAACCCTAACTGACAAGATAAGAAAGGAGGTGGCACTTAGAAGAGGTAATTCTCGTAACACGCGCTCAGAAGAAAGAAACCGTAATTTACTAACCTTTGTTTCTTCCGAAATTGTGTGTTTTGACCGGCTTGTGGCTCTCGCTGATCAGAACGATTGCAGTTTCGAAAAACCTGAGGGGGAAACTTAACTCTTAACCGAGTTAAAATAAGAATGCTAATGTTAACGAATCAAAATAGGAGCACACGATGAAACGGCTTTCATTATTATTTGCCTTATCGTTTGTCCTTCTTTCTTTTGGGCTTACCAACGCAATCGACTTCGACGTGGTCGTCGATCCTTCCTATATGTGGAATGATGGCGGTGACATGAAGATTATCGCCAACCAGGAATTCGTTGTCGAATTGCAGATGGGTAACACCATCGGAACGGTTCTCGGCTTCGGCCTGAACCAAGTGGTCTACGGCACAGGCGTTATTACGTCTGTTACCTACACCCAGGATTTCGGTATCGCCGACTTTGACGATGCCACTCCGATCCCGGGTCTGGAATCTCTCTGGGGCACCCAGTGGGAAGCCGGTAACTTCTTCTACAATGACGGCTGGGATGGCAACCTCCCGGACACCATGGCCCACTCCGCTCTTTCCTTTGCGGGCTGGACCCAGGGTGCCTTAACCACGAAGTATAAATTCTACATGAGCGTGGCCATGGCTGATGGCGACGTTGGCGATATTTGCTTGGACAAAGTCGTTGGTCACCCGAATGGCGACCACGACTGGCTCTTTGCCGAAGCCGCCAACTACGACGGCCCCTTCTGCTTCCCGGTTGCGTTCTTGCCGAATCAGCCTCCGGTTGTTGATTGCCCGGATGTTCAGCAGTCGACCCCGCATCATATCGCTTTCGATATGATGATTCCGGTCTCTGATCCGGAAGGTGACCCCATTACTGGCGTCACGGCCTCTTTGGGTAATGCTACCCTCGAAGGCTCGAACATTCACTGGGTCTACGATCCTCCGTGCAGCGATGTCGGTCAGTCGCTTTCCGTCACCTTTACGGCGTCGGATGCCTTTGGAACCGGCAACTGCACAACCCCGATTGCTGTCACCAACAGCGCTCCGGTGATTGCCGGTGACTGTGATGAGTTGAAGATTATTGGAACTAATTCCTCAATCGGCTTCTCGTTCACCGCTACCGACGCCAATACCGGCGACAGCAAGACCTTCACGGTCAGCGCGGTCACGACTATTTCTGGTGATGCTTTCGATGGCACAATCGATATCAGTGGTGGAAACATCACTGTTAACTCAGCCGCTGGCACTGGTGAATACTCTGCGGTTGTTACCGTAGAAGACTGCGCTGGCGCTACCGACGAATGCACCTTCTTCTTCAATATCGTTGGTGAACTTCCGTTCATCATCAAGATTGAAAAGGACGAGGGTCCGGACGGAATCGGTGCTTATCTTGGACAGCACACCCAGGTCGACATTATTAAGACCCAGGGCACCGAAGAGATTCATGGTTTCGATTTCCTGATTGCCTATGACAACAGCGCGATGGCTTTCACCGGTGCTTTTGCCGGCGCCATCTTCGACATCCCGGGAACCCATGAATTCGAATACTTTACCTATCGTTTCGGCGCGACCGGTAACTGCGGCGGCGGATGCCCGAGTGGTCTTCTCCGCGTAGTCGGTATTGCCGATCAGAACGACGGCCCGCATAATCCTGTCACCAATATGGTCGCTGATGGAACAGTCCTGTTCAGCCTCGACTTCCTCGTTACCAACGATCGCGGCTTGCAGTGCATGTATGTTCCGGTCAGCTTCTTCTGGATGGATTGCGGCGACAACTCCATGGCCTTCCGCAAGCAGGTTTGGGGAGATCTCGATATCCGCCAGGCGATTGCCTCGGAAGTCTATGGCTACAACGGCACTGTCGACGGCTACCTGATTGAACCGGCCAGCCCGTTTACCTTCCCGGCTTACACGCTGGATCCGTCGGTCTGTATCGACGAACTGCTTCCGGAAAACAAACAGGCTGTTCCGTTCATCACCTTCATTAACGGTGGTGTGGACATTGCTTGTGACGACGACCTCGATGATCGCGGCGACGTTAACCTGAATGGTGTCGTCTACGAAATCGCCGACGCTGTTGTCTTCACGAACTACTTCATTCACGGCATGGCTGCCTTCACGATCAATCAGCTGGGACAGATCGCTGCTACCGATGCTAATGCGGATGGTATCTCGCTTTCGGTTGCCGACCTTGTCTACATGATTCGTGTCGTTGTTGGCGATGCCCTGCCTTATCCGAAGGTCAGCCCGGTTGCCACTCCGGCTAATATAGCCATGAATAACGGCAACCTGTCTGTCGACGCCGAACTCGGCGCCGTTGCCTTTGTGGTAGAAGGTGAAGTCCTTGGTCTTGGCGCCGATGCCAGACACATGGAACTGAAGACCGATTATCGCGACGGAATGACCTATGGCGTGATTTACAGCTTCAACGAAGGCGATGCTTTCCAGGGTGAATTCCTGAACATCTCCGGCCGTTTGGTCGAGATCGAAGGAGCCACTTATGAAGGCGCCCCGATGAAGTTTGTCCATCTGCCTACCGCTTTTGCCGTCAAGAACTATCCTAACCCGTTCAACCCGGCTACCACGATTGAAATGGCTCTGCCGATCGCTTCCGATTGGAACCTGAGCGTTTACAACGTTGCCGGCCAGAAGGTTAAGGAATTCAGCGGCCGCAGCGAAGCTGGTACTGTCGAAGTCGTCTTTGACGCTTCCAGCTATGCCTCCGGTATTTACTTCTACAAGTTCCAGGCTGGAACTGAAGAGATCACCAAGAAGATGGTCCTTCTGAAGTAACGCAACATAGAATACTGCAGGGAGGGGAATTTCCCCTCCCCGCGGTTAAATTAAAGGAGCACTAACGGCATAAATGTTAATGAGTTAATACGAAGGAAAAGAAGACAGGAAAAATATCGATGGCCCTTAAGTCGCATAGCTCAGATGATCCCGACGGGATTAGGGGCTTTTTTATTTTTAGGCAGGGATCGCCAAACTTGTACACGCCTGCAATGATTTGCAACTTTCCTGAAAAGTATTTAAGATTTCTTAAAAGTGACCTTTACTCCTCACCTCTAATCAGAGAAAATTTAATCAGGGGTTGCTTATAAGGCCTTCTTTAAGGGAAGAGAAAAGAATAAAGTTTTTTGTAAGACCTTGTCCGCCATACTGTATTAAGAGCTTTGAGATACTCGAAACGAAAATGGATAACGCGGATTTTTAGTCGGGCCTATAAGTGGAAGAATAGCCGGAGAATTGACCGAGATTGGTCTGGTTGTTGCTCATTGGAAACATGGCTTATTGTCTGTGAATGAGGAGAACAGGGTTTGAGTGTGAATGGTGTTAGTAAAATAGTCTTTTTGCTCCTTCTGAGCCTGATGATTCCGGGCGGAATTCTACTGGCGGCGGGAAATTCTCCGCAGTTCGAATTCGTCCCGGCTCAGACAGTGCCGGAAGGAGAGACCCTCACTTTTAATCTCAGGGCGGCCGATCTGGATTCGGAACCGCTTGTCTTTAATATGATTACACGTCCCTTTGGAGCCTCTTTAGAAAACAACGGCGACGGTTCTGCAACTTTCACCTGGACCACCGCCTTCAGCGGTCCGAACAGCTCGGACGGTTCTCCGTTCGATATCACTTTTCGGGTCTCCGACGGGACCCTTTCCGATATGATGACAGTCCGGGTGACCGTGCTCGACAAGAACCGCCGTCCGGTGATCGAACCGCTTGCGTCGGTTGAGTTTGACGCGGGCGACCTGGTCACTTTCGGTTTGAATGGAAGCGATCCTGACAATGACCCGGTTTCCTGGGAAATCGTGGAAGCTCCCGAGGAACTTCAGCTTAGCCAGTCCGAACGAAGCGCCCAGTTTTCCTGGGAGACCGCTTATGCGGATTCCGGCAGTCATTCGGCCAAAATTGCGCTGGTCGATATTCACGGCGCCTCGGACACCGTCGAAGTTATGCTGATTATTGCCGCGCAAACGATTTACGAGCTTACTATCGGAGCCGCCGAAGGATATCCGAGTGAAACCGTTGATATTTCTGTCAACCTGATGAATCTCGAACCGATCTCTTCATTGAATCTGCTTCTCAACTACGATGCGACAGCGCTCCTCCTGAGCGGGATAAGCGAAAGCGGGACACGGTTGGAATCGTTTGAGTATTTCACCTACAGCCTGAATTATAACACCCAGAAGGGTGATATTAAAGTCATTGCGGTGGCGGATGAGACCGACCCGAGAGTAGCGCTGGAACCGGGGGACGGATCGATCCTGAATCTCCGTTTTTACATTACCGGTGATTATACCTTCGCCGGCTATTCGGTTCCGCTGCGGTTTGTTTTCAAGGACATCTTTTTCGAGAACGACAATACTTTCACCGATCCGGATGGCGTCAAGATCGGTCGGGAAGCGATCGTTTACAACGACGGCTATATCCTGATCCAGAAGGCGGATTTCAGCAGTGTCGGCGATATCAACCTCAACGGCATTAATTATGAGATTTCCGATGCCATTTATTACATCAACTATTTTATAGATCCGGGCAGTTTTCCGCTCAATCCGGAACAGCGGGCCAATGGCGATGTCAACCAGGACGGAATCAGCCCGACTATCGCCGACCTGGTTTATCTTATTAACCGGCTGGTCAGTCTTAACTTCGCCGCTTCCAGCGACAAGCTTCGCTATTTTGGCGAGCCGGCGGCAGTTTCTTATGAACGCACGACCGACGCTTTCAGTCTCCGTTACAGCTCGGAGATTGAAATCGGGGGTCTGGCTTTGACTCTGGAGACGAGCCGGGAACTCGACGAGTTGTCACTGGATCTTTCCGAAATGGAAAGCCGGGGAATGACCGTTAAGTATAACATCGACGGCAACCTGGTTCGGCTGGTGATTTACAGCGACGAAGGACATGTCATGCCAAGTGGTGTGAACGAGATTATAAAGATTCAAAATGTTTCGAATTTAGATATACAGGACATTCAGTTAGCCACTTCGTACGGGGCGCCGATTCCGGTGGTACTCAAGGACGAGGGAAATCTTCCGGAAGGATTCCGGTTACATCAGAATTATCCCAATCCCTTCAACCCCATCACCGAGATTCGGTTTGAAATTCCTTACGAAACCAAAGTGGAACTGGCTGTTTTCAATATTCTTGGTCAGGAGATCCGCACCCTGACTTCAAAGAGACTTCCAGCGGGAAATCACAGCGTAACGTGGGACGGGATTGATAACGAGGGGACCCCGGTATCGAGCGGAATATATTTCTATCGGCTGAAGGCCGGAGAGTATCAGGACAGGAAAAAAATGGTTCTCCTTAAGTGAGGTTCAGATATATGAGTTGGGAAAAAAGTATTAATAAGAATAAGATTTCGAGGTTGATAATGAGACGATATCGACTTCCTCTTTTGATGTTAGTCCTCCTGTTTATGATGTCCGGCACGGCTCATTCTCAGCTGATTATCGATAGTGTCAACTATGCTATCGATATTGGTGATGCATCTGCCAACGCGGGCGATACCGTGGCAATTCCGATCCAGACCAAGAACCAGATTGTGCTGGGGGGTTTTTTGATTCGCTTCACTTATCCCAGTGCCTATTTGCGGCCGCTTCCGTCGGACGGCTGTCCAAACGATGCCTGCCCCGGCTATTGCTGTGACTCGACCGGTATCGATCCACTGGCCCTAACCTATGACAGTGTCTTGGAGGTCGGCCGGGGACTGGGAACGGTCCAGGTGGATACGGCCGCGGTCGAATGCGATGACGCGGATGAATACCCGATAGTTCATAATATCCGGGCGCTGCATTATCCCGGCGATGACAGTATGCACGTTGATGTGGTCTTTTTGCAGTTTCTTCCGCCAATTCCGCCATTCGATCAATGTGCTCTCGATTACTGGCACCAGCCGACAATTCCAGCCAATACCGGCGACGCAAATGCG
>Ga0272443_10006362_pt1 | contig 11739 bp, 9 predicted proteins | sample SSMAcet12_FD_193581 | JGI IMG/M metagenome (GOLD analysis project Ga0272443, IMG submission 193581) | Marine sediment archaeal communities from Little Sippewissett salt marsh, Falmouth, MA, United States - SSM-Acet-12 | ecosystem: Environmental > Aquatic > Marine > Wetlands > Sediment ... | reverse complement strand
TATCACATGCACCTCTTTTATTTCAAAAAACGGGCTGTTCAGGAATAGATACCCGATACCCGCGATGGAACCCGCGATCAATAGCACAATCGCAAAACCCGCCGCTAATCTTACATCCTTGAATACGTTCAAAAATGAAATATCCAGCTTTTTTTTAACGTTCTTTTTCTTCCTGGTCTTGGCCACCTCAAACTCCTTTATATTTGATAACCGTTTCTACAGAAAAGCGCTTTTCAGGATTTTCATGCATAATTCCCGGAAATCCATCCCGGCCGCTTTAGCCGCCATCGGCAAAAGGCTTCTCTCCGTCAACCCGGGGATGGTGTTTACCTCAAGAACATATATATCGTTGTTGTTGTCCATCCTCATATCAACCCTTGACATGCCCCTGCACCCCAGGGCTCTATGCGCCGCCAGGCCTGTCTCCTGCGCGCGTATATAGGCCATTTCGTCCATTCTCGCCGGCACTATATATTCCGTTTTAACATCTTCATATTTTGCGGTAAAATCATAAATACCGTCACAGGGGACTATCTCCACCACCGGCAAGGGCACATCATCCAGTACGCCAACGGTCATTTCGCGACCGTCTATATAATCTTCTATTATCACATCGCCGCCGTATGCCCTGGCGGCATCGACCGCATGTGCCAGTTTTCCAGGCATATCCACTATAGATAATCCTATACTTGACCCCTCATACTGCGGTTTGACTACACAGGGGAAACTCATCGCTTTCTTTATGCCCTCACAATCCCCGGACGGCACATGATACGCGGGTACGGGTATATTCGCTTTTTCAAATATCTTTTTGGATGATATCTTGTCTAATGCCGTCTTTGAGGCGGCAGGCCCCGAACCGGTATACGGTATCCCCCTCTTCTCCAGAAGCTCCTGTATCGCGCCATCTTCCCCAAAACGCCCGTGAAGCGTGATAAAAGCGATGTCTATCTGATATCCGGAAAGCCCTGCCAGTGAATTATCCGGGATATCGATGAAAACGACGTCAAGTCCTGCTCGCAGAAGCGCGTCATATACGGCCTGGCCGCTTTTCAGGCTTATCGCTCTTTCGCTTGAAGGCCCCCCGGCCAAAACCCCTATAGAATATCCCGCCAGGTCCGTGCCCCCGGATATACTTGTCTTATCCGCTTCCAACGATCCCTCCCCGTATTTAACCGATTTTAATAATAAAGGTGCGTGAATGCAAATATTAATTCTTACTGGATTATCTCTATTTCAAGATCCATGTCGATAGAATGCCGTTTTTTTACAGTTCCCCTCATCTTTTCTATGAGCGCCATCACGTCTTTAGAGCTCGCGCCTCCGGAATTGATGATAAAATTAGCGTGCTTAATGGAAACCACCGCATTACCGCACCTGGCCCCTTTCAACCCGCATTCATCTATTAAACGGGAACTGCTGAGCCCGGAGCCGGCAGGCGGATTTTTGAAGACACACCCCAGAGTCTTTTTACCGTAAGGCTGTGAATCCAGCTTGCTAATAAAATATTTACGCAAACGGTTTTCTATGAGGTCCCTGTCATCGGCCGAAAGCGCGAACTCGGCACCGGTTATGATCTGCCCGTTTTTTATGGAAGACCCCCTGTACCCGAAACCGATATCATTCCTATCCATCCAGCCTGTCTCCCCGTCAGGACCCATCAGTCTTATCTTTGTCAACCTGTCACTGATCTCGGACATATATCCCGCGTTGTTGCGGATCGCTCCACCGACCGTACCGGGTATACCTACTAATCCCTCCATGCCGGATAGACCATGTACCGCGCATCCGGAGATCAATTCGCTCAGTCTGAGGCCCGCTCCGCAAAATACGGAACCATCCCCGAATCTTAACGCCCGGAACCCCGGAGATGACAGCTTCACCGCTACCCGGTCGACCGTACTGTCAGGGAACAGGATATTGCTGCCGTTACCCAGAACGAAAAAATCTATCCCGTTTTGTCCCATGATCCGCACTGCCGACGCCAGTTCATCTTCGGAATCCGGCCTGAACAAAGCCGCGACCCTGCCCCCGATGCCTATGGTACTATGTCCGGCAAGATATTCATCGAATGATATTTTTCCGCCGTTACCCCCGGCTATAATGGCCTGTTTCAACCGCGCATCAATTTTCATGATACAGCTCTCTTCACCTCTTTCAATGTGCGTCCGGCAATGTCTCTTATATCTCCCGCCCCCAGGATAAGCACTATATCCCCGTCCCTGGCTATTCCCGAGATGTAAGCCGGGATCGAGTCTTTATCCACAAGATCTACCGCCGTGAACCTGTCTTTATCGATATTCCTGTATATGTCCATGATGCCTTTCCCCTCGAATTCATCTTCGTCCGCCGAGTAAACATCCGTCAGGACAAGTACGGACGCGTCATTAAAGCAATCCAGGAAATCATCCGCGAGATCATGGGTCCGGCTGTGCCTGTGGGGCTGAAATACCGCTATCACACGCCCCCCCGGAGAATAATCTTTTGCCGCCCGTATCACGGCTTTTAATTCCGTCGGGTGATGCGCGTAATCTTCGTATATCTCTATGCCGCCGGTTCTTCCTACAAGGTCAAAGCGTCGGCCGGCATTTTTAAAAACAGTGACTGCCTCGGAAACCGCGCGCAGGTCCAGGCCCAGATGACCGCATATACCGACCGCCGCCAGTATGTTCATCACATTGTGTTCTCCGATAAGGCTGCTGCTTATCGTTACTTTCTCTTCCCCCGATATCATCAGCGCAAACCGTATGGACTTCGAGAAATAAGCGTCCCTGCTTGAATATGTGTAGTTCCCTTTTTCCGCCCTGCCGAAAGATATCTTTTTTGCGTTAGTGCACGCCGACAGTTTATCCAGGACCGGATCCTCCCCGTTATAGACCAGGACCCCGCCTTCCGGTATCCTGGATATGAATCCTTTATACGCTTTCACCAGCGTATCCATATCGCCGTAATGCTCCATATGCTCCCGTTCTATATTAGTCAATACCGCGTATTTTACACTCATATTCTCGAAAAGCCCGTCGCTTTCATCGACTTCGGCGACTACAAGGTCTTCACGGCCGTATTTCATATTGCCTTTGAAAATATCCACTTCTCCGCCCAGTAAAACAGTAGGGTCCATCCCGCAATGTTCCATTATGCTGCTTATCAAAGCGCTTGTCGTGGTCTTCCCGTGAGTACCTGTTATCCCCACACTGCTTCCGGATTTTCCAAGCACGTGCCCTAACAGATCGGATCTCCTTATGATCGTCATGCCTTTATCTTTTGCCTTGATTATCTCGGGATTGTCCTCCCTTATACAATTTGTGGTAACAACCACATCCACATCGTCTTCAAGATTATCGGGCTTATGCCCGCTGAAGATAACAGCCCCTTTCCCCTCGAGTCCACGCGTGAGATTGTTGGGACGCAGCTCGGACCCCGACACGGAAACCCCCCTGGCCAGGTAAAATCCGCCCAATGCGCTCATCCCTATCCCCCCGATGCCTATGAAATGCATCTTATTGAGTTTATTCTCGCATATCTCAGGCACTGTCACATCCTTCCGTTAATTTGATGACTTCCTCCGATAAAAACCTGGCGGCCCCGGGCCTGGCCAGCTTTAAAGAACTGTCAGACATCGACTTTCTCTTCTCACTATCGAACAATATACGGGAGATCTCCCCCGCGATCTTTTCTTCCCCGACATCGGGTTCCTCCATGTAGAGCGCCGCGCCCTTTTCCGCGAAATATATCGCATTGTCCCGCTGGTTGTTTTTCGGATTGGGATAAGGCACAAGTATCATGGGAATCCCGTAATATGCCAGTTCATATATCGCCGCCGCCCCTGACCGGCTGACAGCTATATCAGCGATCGCGTACGCGTTCTCTATCCTTTCCAGAAATGAAAACACTTTGCAATCGATATTGTTATTATCGTAAAAATTTTTTGTGGATTCAAGGTCATTTGCCCCGGTAAGGTGCACGAACTGGAAAACTCCCCCGTATCTCTCGGAAAGCATCTTCGCCGCGCCGGCTGCTTTTACGTTAAGAAAAGTCGCTCCCTGGCTGCCGCCCATTATCAGGACTGTCAGCCTGGAAGGGTCCATCTCCAGCCGCAGCGCCGACTTTTCTCTGTCCCTGCCTAACATGTCGACACGTATCGGATTGCCGGTATGGACGATTTTCCCGCACACCGACCCCGGAAAAAACCGTGTACTTTCCGCGAAACTTACGGCTATAATATCAGAACATTTTGCCAGCATCCTGTTGGCTCTCCCCGGGACCAGGTTCTGTTCGTGCAGAACGACCGGTATCCCTAAAAAAGCCGCGCTTCTTGTTATGGTCCCGGAGGAATAGCCCCCGAATCCTACTACAGCATCCGGTCTGACAGTCAATATGATGAAAATCGATGTCACCATATCGGCTGTTAATTTGATGAAAAATCGTATCCATTTGAACAGGTTCCCTCCAAAAGGCATCGGGTTTACGGACAGGAAATAAGACCTATACCGGGTCTTTTCAAGGATACTCCGGTCCAGTCTGCGTTTACTGGCTATAAAACAGATATCCTTTATCCCGGACCTCGCAAGCTGGTCTGCCAATGCCACAGACGGGAAGATATGCCCGCCGCTGCCGCCGGCGGCCAGAATTATTTTTTTTCTCCTGCTTTCCATTATTTGAATGTTTATTCCATTAAACGCGCGATATTCAATAAGATACCTATAGCGATCAGGTGTACCACCAGTGAACTCCCCCCGTAACTTATAAAAGGCAAAGGCAGTCCTTTTGTCGGCATGGACCCCGTTGAGACCCCGATATTCACTATTGCCTCAAAAGCTATGATAAGAGCGATCCCGGCCGCGGCCCTTGAAGCGAAAAGGTCCTTTATCCTGAAAGATATACTCAGAGCGCTCCATACAAACACAAGAAACAAAAAAAGCACGAAAGTCGCGCCTATGAGCCCCGTTTCCTCCCCTATGATGGAATAGATAAAATCCGTATGAGATTGGGGTAAATAAAAAAGCTTCTGCCGGGACCCGCCGAGCCCTACACCCGTAATGCCGCCGGAACCGAGAGCAATAAACGACTGGATCAACTGAAACCCGCTCCCCCTCGGATCTTCCCACGGTTTTAAAAATGTGACCACGCGCTTAAGCCTGTACGGAGCGCTTACCACAGCAACGCACAGCAGGGGGACCGAGCTTACGATTATTGACACAAGATGTTTAAGCCTGGCCCCGGATATGAACAGGATAAGTATGCCTATAATACCGATCGACACCGCTGTACCGAGATCCGGCTCCATGAGAACGAGGCCCGCGGTTATACATATGACGATGAACGCGGGCGTAAATCCCGTTATCAAATGGGCCACATAAAACCTTTTCCGGGAGGTATAATCGGCCAGGTATAATATTATCGACAGTTTCGCTATTTCCGAAGGTTGAATGCTGAAACCCGCTATTCGCAGCCACCTGCGGGCCCCTCCTCCCAGCGCACCTATGCCGGGCACCAGCACCAGGATAAGAAGCACTACCGTGAAACACATCAGTGCCCTGGAATGATCCCGTATGAACCCTACCGGGATATTCATACACACGATCGCTCCTATCACACCGATAAGCATGAAAAATATATGCCGTTTTACAAAATACAGGCTATCCCCGCATATCATATGCGCATATATGCCGCTGGAGGAATATATCATGATTACACCGGACATCACCAGGATCGATACTGCCAGGAGGACTATTCTTGGTTCGATCCTCATGGGAACACCTCTCTCCGGAACGCGTCCCCCCGGTCCTTATAGTCCTCGAACATGTCAAAGCTGGAACACATTGGGGATAACAGGACCATATCACCCGGGACAGCGCATGAGATGGCTTTTTTTACCGCGTCCCGCATCGAGTCCGCGCTTATAACCGGGACGATCTCACCGTACGCGGCGCTTATTTTGTCTCTCGCCTCACCCAGCACGACTACGGTCTTAACCTTGCTTTCCACCAGCCCGGCAATAGCACGGTAATCGCCTCCCTTATCCCTCCCTCCGGCAATAAGTATTGTTTTTCGCGGGAGCGACTCCAGCGCCCTTTTTGTCGCGTCGATATTCGTAGCTTTTGAATCATCGATAAACTGTACCCCGTTTTTAGATCCAATATCCTCGAACCTGTGTCTCAAACCCTTGAAACTCTTCAGCCCACTCTCTATGTCCTCTTCGCTTAACCCCATTATCCCTGATACGATAACCGAACTTATGATGTTCTCAAGATTGTGCCGGCCCTTCAGTTCTGTCGTTGAGATATCGACTCGTGAAATATCTTTCACCCGCACCGGCTCGTCCCCGCGAGCCAAGATCCCTTCAGTATTAAAATATACTTTTTTCGATGCGACCTTTTCCGAAAGGATATCTTCGGCCAGATCCGAACGCATCACGGCCCAGTCATCTCTGTCCTGGTTTTCAAAGATCCTGAACTTCATCCTTTTGTAATCATTGTATCCCTCATGCCTGTCATAATGGTCTTCCGTGATATTTAGTAAAACGGCTATATAGGGCTTGAACCTGATTATAGACTCAAGCTGAAACGAACTGACCTCTACGACCGCCACCGAATCTCTGTCCAGCTCATCGACCACCGAGATGAACGGTTCCCCGATATTCCCGCATACCTTGACTTTCAGGCCCGCCCGTTTAAGTATACTTCCGATCAATTCGGTCGTGGTGCTTTTACCATTCGTCCCTGTTATGGCAATAACAGGCGCCGGGCAGAAATTATAAGCCAGTTCCAATTCACCGATCACGGGTATATCTGCCGGGATAACTCCGGAAAGGCGCCTGTCCGTGATATCGACTCCCGGGGAAATAACTATCAACCCGGCGTTTTCAAAAAAACGTTTCGTGTGGCCTCCTAACTCTACATTGACGGCCAATTGTCTTAATTCTTCGGCTTTTTCCCGTGTTTTAGGCCTATCGTCGGAATCTGAAGCGAAAACCCTCGCGCCTCTACCCGCCAGGAACTTTGAAACCGCGGCGCCGCTTACCCCTAATCCGATGACAACGACCTTCTTATCCTTGAAATCAAGCATTTTTACCAACCGGCACAGGGCCCTCAGCTATAAAAGCTGATCAGCCACTGGCTGAGGTTGCTCCATTATTATTCTTCAGTATTTTATGTCTTCCCGCATCATCCGTGTTAATCCGTGTCAAATAATGATCCGTGTACATCCGTGTTTACCGTACTTTTAAGGACGCGAGCCCCAGCAACGCCAGTATAGCTGAAATGATCCAGAAACGTATTGTGATCTTGGACTCCGGCCATCCCTTGATCTGAAAGTGGTGATGTATGGGTGTCATCCTGAATACGCGTTTTCCGCGTGTCTTATATGAGAAGACCTGTATGATGACCGATAACGATTCGATGACAAATATCCCTCCCACCAGAAACAGCAGGAATTCTTTCTTCAGGAACACGCTTATAATGGCTATGGACCCCCCCAGCGACAATGCTCCGGTATCTCCCATAAACACCGTGGCGGGATGGCTGTTGAACCACAAGAACCCCAATCCGGCGCCCAGTATCGCCGCGCAAAAACACGTTAATTCTCCCGATCCCGGCAGGTAGAATATATGAAGGTATTTCGTTATCATGACATTGCCGGTAACATAGGACATAACGGCATAAGTAAGCGATACAAATAACATACATCCAACCGCGAGGCCGTCCAGGCCGTCAGTAAGGTTGACCGCGTTGGAAGACCCCACAATGACCAGCAGGACAAAAAGTATATACAGCGCCCCCAGGTCAATTACGGCGTTCTTTATAAAAGGCAAATACAGCTCCGTACCGATATCCCTGTTGCTCATAACAAACAACCCGACAATAAGCGCGAGTAAAAGCTGTCCTACGACCTTGACTTTCGACCCCAGTCCTTTTGCGCTTCTGTCTCGGATCTTCATATAATCATCGATAAAACCCAAAAGGCCGAGCCATACCATACCCCCCATCGCTAATATTACGTAATCATTATCCAGGCGGCACCAGAGCATTGATGAAATAAGCACGGAGACTATTATCAAAAGCCCCCCCATGGTGGGAGTCCCCTCTTTAGTGTTATGGAACTCCTCCAGGCCGTCTATATGCTCTTTCCGCACGTACTGGCCTACTTTAAGAGCCCTGAGTTTGTCTATTATAAACGGGCCCAGTATTATACACATGATGAACGATGTAAAAGCTGACATACTCGCCCTGAAAGTGATATATCTGAATATGTTAAAACCGAACCACAGATCCCTCAGCGGGAACAATATGTGGTAAAACATTTAATGACCTCCTCCAGCTTCGCGCCCCTGGACCCTTTTAAGAGAACTATGTCTTTCTCGGAAAACAGACTGCAGATAGTCGCAGCGACTTCCTCATGTGATTTCCTCATAAAAACCCTTTCTTCTTTCATCCCCGCCCCAACGGCGCCGCGGGCGATCGACTCAGCCGCTTTCCCCAACGTGATGAGATAGTCGATGTTCTTGGACGCGACGTCTCTTCCCGCCTCTTGATGCAATCTAAACGTAGCGTCCCCCAGCTCCAGCATATCCCCGGCAACCAGGATCCTGTTACCATCGCAATGAGTGCCCTTAAGAACATCCAGCGCGCTCCTGAAAGAATCGGGGTTCGCGTTATACGCGTCATTGATAAAGCATAATCCGCGGACTCTGTGTTTTTCCAGCCTTTTTTCAGGCAGGCTGAACCCCGCCAAGGCCTTTTTGATGTCATCCGTACACATGCCAAGAGTCTCGGCCACCCCGATAGCGGCAGCCGCGTTCATAACATTGTGGACACCGGGAACGGGGATCCTGTACTTTTCATCGTTAATAATGGCATCATATCCATTGTCGTTATAAACGATATCTCCGACCCGGTAATCGCAATCACCGGATGACCCGAAATACCTGACCTTTGCCTTACCGCAGTCCGTCCCGGATAAAAAAGGGTCGTCTTTGTTCAGAAACACATATCCATCACCCGGAACATGCCTGGCAATGGAAGTTTTTTCGATAAAAACCCCTTTTCTGTCCCCAAAAAACTCCAGGTGTCCGTCTCCGACATTAGTTATAACGGCTATGGAAGGAGCTATAATATCCGCCAGAGCGCTTATCTCGCCCGGATGATTGCTCCCCAACTCGAATACCGCCGCATTGTCATCACTATCAAGCTCAAAACATGTCAGCGCCACGCCGATACTGTTGTTGAACGACTTTCTGCTTTTACATATCTTTGACCTCGATGAAAGGATGCGGCCGACCATCTCCTTTACCGTGGTCTTCCCGTTTGTTCCGGTGATCCCGATAACAGGTATATCTACAAGGGAACGCAGATATTTCGCCGTTATCCTCATGGCCTCACGTGAATCTCTGACCGATATGAAATGACCGGGCACGATACCGCCGCCGGAAGCACACTTGCGTTCGGCTATAATACCGGCCGCTCCTTTGCTGACCGCATCCGGGATGAAATCGTGCCCGTCAAAATTATCACCTCTGACAGCGAAATAAAAATCTCCCGGGCGGATCGTCCTGGTATCTATACTTAATCCTTTTACCGGCGCATCCGCATCCTTTGATATCAGTTCCCCCCCCAATATCCCGTTCAATTCACATACTTTGACCTTCAGCATAGACTCATCCATTAAATATTTTAAAACCAGACACCACGGGTAAGTGTTCGAACTCACATATCAAGCGTATCCCATTTCCTTAAGAGCCTTCCCGGCGGATACGGCATCATCGAACTGGAATACCTTATCACCTATTATCTGGTAAGTTTCGTGACCCTTGCCGGCTATTAAAATTATGTCATCAACTTCCGCCATAGCCACGGCCGTTTTTATCGCTTCGCCCCTGTCTGGTATTATACTATAGTCGGCTTCACCGGACATCCCCTTTTCTATCTGACGCATGATCGATAAGGGGTCCTCCATTCTGGGATTATCATTTGTAATAACCGTGACATCGCAAAACTCGGATGATATGCCCCCCATAACAGGCCGTTTTCCCTTATCACGGTCTCCCCCGCATCCGAAAACACAGATCAGCCTCGCCTTCGCCATGCTTCTAAGAAACGACAAAGTGTTCTTTAAAGCATCGGGCGTATGAGCGTAATCCACAAAGACACTGAATCCGGCTTTGCTTTCCACTTTCTCAAGTCTGCCCGGTACCGATGTTGTTTTTTCGATTCCTTCCCGTACATCCGCGGGATCCATACCGGAATATAACAGCACAGCCGCGGCCGCCATGATATTATAAACGTTATGCGCGCCAATAAGACGGGAGCTTATATGAAAGTTACCGTGATCTTCTGCGCACACCTCGAATTCAGTCGATTCATCCGAAAATACCATGCCGCGGGCATATATATCGCTTTTCCCGCGTATAGAGAACCCGATGGTCTTGCGCGGACTTATCGACCTTCTGATATCCCGTAATAAGGGATCGTCCATGTTCACGAAAGCCGCCCCGGATGGCTTGAGGAGCCCGAATATCTTTTTTTTCTGGCTGAAATACTCGTCCATATCCCCGTGATAATCCAGGTGTTCCGGAGTGATATTGGTGAACACGGCGCTATCCAGTCCTATGCCTGTGACCCTGCCCTGGCACAACGCATGACTGGATATTTCCATCACCGCGGCGTCATCTCCTGCCCGTACCATTTTCCCCAGGTATTCATTAAGCGCCAGTGTGCCGGGTGTGGTCATGCGTGAACGTTCCCGCGCGTCCTCCGAGATAACCGTATATACCGTCCCGATCATCCCGGCCTTTACACCGCTGTTTCTTAACGCGTTAAAGATAAGAAACGCGGTAGTCGTCTTTCCGTTGGTCCCGGTTATACCATGGACGCGCATCCTGGATGACGGGTCATCATGAACAGCTTTTGCGATATCCGCGAGTTTTTCCTTTGTATTGTCCACGACAAATATTCTCCCTGCATTCCTCGCATCTTCCCGGTTATTCTCACACAGGACCAATTCCGCCCCCCTGTCTAACGCTTCATCCACATACGCGTTCCCGTCCAGCCTGGTGCCTTTTATCGCTACATAAATATCCCCTTCTTTCACGTCCCTTGAATCCGTCTTGATACGATCCGGGTCTGACTTAACGATCTTGACGATCTTTTTGATAATATTATCCATAAATAGCCCTACTCTGACTCTTTGTCTTCCGGGGTTACACCGGCCGAAGCCTCCCGCCAATCATTTGACCCCATATATTCAAGGACCTTTTCGGCTATATTTTTAAAAGCCGGGCCGCATACACTACCCCCGAAATGCACGGGGTGCGGATCGCGCGCGACTACCACAATACTGATTTTAGGATCATCCTCGGGCGCGAAACCGACAAAGGACGCGTAATATCTGTTGTCGTAATAACCCCCGGCAGGGTTTACCATCTGAGCGGTGCCTGTCTTACCGCACATGGAATATTTTTCGGACCGCACCCGCCTTCCGGTGCCTTCGCTGATGACTTTTTCGAGCACATTTTTCATCTCCATGGCAGTATCCGGGCCTATAACCTGCCTCTTCATGTCAGGTGAGGTGCGGTGTACGGGTTCACCGTCCATCGTGGTTATTTCTTTGACGATGAAAGGGCTCGCCAGATACCCTCCGTTGGCGATAACGCTTATGGCGCAGGCAAGTTGTATCGGGGTGACGGCAATACCCTGCCCTATGGGTATTGTGGTAATATCGCTTCTTGACCAGCTCCCAGGA
>Ga0272443_10006360_pt1 | contig 11744 bp, 6 predicted proteins | sample SSMAcet12_FD_193581 | JGI IMG/M metagenome (GOLD analysis project Ga0272443, IMG submission 193581) | Marine sediment archaeal communities from Little Sippewissett salt marsh, Falmouth, MA, United States - SSM-Acet-12 | ecosystem: Environmental > Aquatic > Marine > Wetlands > Sediment ... | reverse complement strand
TTGGACATGTCTTTGTCAATCCGTATGAAGACCCTGTCAGTCGAAAGGGCTTCGTAGCCTGTTTTGCTCTCATCCCCGTATACGGGATACTTCTCTCCGGATTCCGGGTTTCTCTCGTTTTGCCTGAAGAAATCGCTGCTGCCGGGTTTGTCGGAATCGTAAGAGGCTGTCAGAAGCAGGTCGCTGAAGACTTTTCCCTTGAGGAAAAATGCTCCACGCCCGCCTGCATGGAAGCCTTCACTGAAGTGCCTGTCATCAAGTAAATCAGCGCCTTTTTTACTTCCGTGTCCCAGCTTCAGTTCGCCGGCGCCTACAAGAAGCATGTTGCGCAGATGCGGAGTAAAATTAACCTTTGCGGTTTCCTCAACGCCGCCGGCGTATACATGGATTTCCGCGGCCGCGGGCTCGTAAGGCGCTATGATGTTGAAAGACGCCTTTCCGTCCGCAACCGGCACCTGGTGTCCTGAAGTAAATGCGTCGGCATCCTTTTCCCTGATTTCGCCCTTGCTGACCGATACGGTGACAGTGCCTGAATAGGGGATAAGGCTGCCTTCCTTGTCAAGAATGTTTATTTCCACGTGAAGGAGCGACCGTCCGTCGGCATGGATAGAGCCGTTTCCGGGTATTACTGTTATTTTTTCGGGGTTCCCGGTGACATATACGGTGACGGATGTTTCTTCTCTCATGTTTCCAAAGGGGTCGATAAGGCCGGCTGTCAAAAGGTTATTCTGCCCGCGGACAAGGCGTATGCCTATAAATTCATGGATTGCTATATTTCCGGCTTGATATTCTATCTTCCTGCCCAACTGTTTATCGCTTATCTTCACCCCGTTTACCGACAGGGCAACCCGGGCGCTGAAACCGGTTTTCAGGAGAACCCGGACCTGGTCGGAGCTGATGGTTGCGCCGTTTTCCATGTTGAGAAACGCGAATTCGGGAGTGAGCTCTTTTATTGCCTCTTCCCAGTCAAAAGGTTTCGGGATGCCTGGCAGCGCCGATGCGGATACCGGTTTTTCCCTGGTGCCGCCGACTATGCGCTCTTCTATGTAATAGGCGCTTCTGACAAAACTGTCAGGGAATTTTCTTTTTATCCTTTCAAGGGACTTTTCTGCTTCTTTTTTTGTTTCATAAACGCCTGCGCGGATAACGTATGTACCGTTTATGTTTTCTACTCGCACCTCATGGATATTTTCACCTTCAAGTAAGGCTGCGGATTCTCTTGCCTTGTTCAGCTTGTCGGGGCTGTAAGTGGCCGCCTGAACGGTAAAAATGGTTTTCTGCGGGGGCGCGCCTTTTTCTCGCACTGCGAAATTTGCCTTTGACAGGCCGTGGCGGACAACATCGGTAAACTGTGAGGAGCCTTCCCCTGCAAACCTGTTGGAAAGAGGTGCAGGTTCAACTTCCGCAGGCAGGGTTGACTCGTCAACGCGCAGCACCCTGGTGCCCGGGTTTACGAGAGGTATCGAGTATTTCCCTGCCCTGTCGGTTACCGTCCGCGTTCCGTCTTCCATGTATATTGCAACGCCTTCAAGGCCTTCCTCATCATCATCCTGTATCTTGTTACCGTTCCGGTCAAAAAAGACCTTTCCGATGATGGTTCCTTTTCCGGTAAAAATGCCTTCGGAGATTCTTACCTGCGCATAAGTGCGGTTGGAGACGACCTCCTGTGTTACGCTCGTTCCCGAGGCGTACACGTAGTTTTTCCCATCGCCCTTATGGCTGTCAACGCCTATGACAGCGGTGTATTCCAGCTCAACGGTTGCTCCCGCCTCAATTTCCGGTATCGTCCACACAAGGGTACGGCCTGGCTGAGCGGCAGGGTCGTCGAAAGAAGTTCCGCCGAGAGATGAAGTGCCTTTGACATAGCCTATGCCGTGGGGCATGGTGTCATATACATTAATATCGGTTACCTTTGTGTCGCCCTGGTTGTTGACGGTGATTGTGTATCTCACCATATCGCCAATGGATACAGAGCTCCTGTTGACGTTTTTTGAAACAGCAAGTTCTCCCGGCAAAGGGTCAACGGGTATGTCAAGGTTGAGCGGCTCCATGCCCAGAACCAGCGTAAACGTTTCTCCCCTTGAGCCCGTGCCTGTGGTGAAGCCGGGCGGGAGCTCCCCGTCAGTCACGACAGAAGGATATGTGTAGCCGGCAGGGAGAGACAGGGAAAGGTAGTAGCTTCCCGCGGGCACAAGGGGAAATTCGTAAGACCCGTCTGCGTCCGTGGCAGGAGCGGGATTGGGGTCAAAGGGAAGCGAGGCCGGCGTATCCGTGGACGCGTCCATCAGGGTAACCACGGCTCCCGCGACAGGCTGTCCCGTTACGGAGTTAAAAACTACGCCGAAAGGGTCTATATAGGCGATGGCTGTTACAACAGGCGACACGTCAAGCGGGTCGGTGTATGTGGCAATGACCCGGGTATCGACTCCTACGGTCAGTATGGCGTTATCGTTAGCCGCCGGTCCGCTGTCAGTGGGAACGAAGCCGCGGAATATCCCCGTGTCATCTCCTGTTTCCACAAGGATGACCGTCTCGGAATCTCCAGTATCGGGATGGGTAAGAACGACCTCTATCGTTTCTGCAATGGCAGGGTTTCTATTCCGGTCGGGGTCGGCAACCTGCATGTAAAGGACCTCGCCTACCCCGAACGAATATTTCTCATCCCAGTTTCCATCCATAAAGGATATTACTCCAGGGGTGCGCCCGGATACAGTGTTGACCGATGAGGCGTTTCGGGTTGCAAGTTGAGCGCAATCCACCGAAGCAGTGTTATTTATATTCGCGCCGTCAGGCGTCCCGGGGTCAACCCTGACAAGAAGGCTGAAACTTTTTGTTTCTCCGGGTTCAAGCGTGCCTGCGTTCCATATAACCTCGCTGCCCGTAAATATTCCGCTGCCGTCCGCGCTGATAAATTCTGTTCCCCCGGGGATAGCATCTTTTACTGATACGCCTGTTAAAGGATGGGCTCCGTCGTTTTCAACATCTATTGTATATGCTATGTCCGTACCGGCAATAACCGTAACGGGCAAACCTGCTTTTGTTATATTCAGCGATGCCTCTGCCGAAGTGACAAGGGTACTGGCAGGCGCGCATGCAAGGGTGGCCTGCTGGGCGCTGCCGATAGAAGGAAGATTTGTGATGATGCTTCCTTCTGCTGCAACGGGAGATATTTTAACGCTGAATTGAAGAAAACCCTCTGCCCCGGGCTCAAGGTCTCCTATATACCAGGTAATAGAGTTGCCGCTTACCGTGCCTCCTCCCGTTATCGTGCCCGCGACAAGAGAGGTTAACCCGGGGATTTCATTTATTATAAACACGCCGGTTGCAGTGGCGTTTCCCGTGTTTGTGTAATTTATGTTATAGGTCAGGATGCCTCCGGGTTCCGACAGGACGGAAGAGACGCTCTGGCATATGCCCGTGTTGGGCGCTTGTTCTACCGTTGTCCCTATGCTTGTACTTCCTGATGCTTCGGTGGAAACAGCAGTTGCGGTATTGGGAATGACCGTGCCGTTTTCTATGGTATCGGGGCTGCCCGGGGGGTAGTCATCGGCCGTTTTTACCCTTGCGGCAACCGTAAAAGTCCTGGATTGCCCGGGAAGGAGGGAATCGATATTCCATTCCACTTTTCCTCCTTCGGGCGGTCCCGGCGTATAAACTCCGTCCGAAGATGCTGACTGGAATTCAAGGTGTTTTGAAAGGTCATCTGTTACCACGATACCGGAAGCGCTTATGTTTCCAGTGTTGGCAACGGCAATGGTGTAGGTAACGATACTGCCCGTGGATACCGGGTTGGAACTTGCGTTCTTGGCAACCACAAGAACGGGCGCCCCTGCGATAGGTGTTTGAACCGTTGCTGTTTCAGGCGGCAACGTGTTGCCGTTGGCGTCGGCGTAGCTCACTGTCGCAATGTTGACAACAGGAGTCCCCGGCGGCGGCGTTAAAGCAAATAGCGCTGCAGCCCCGGCAAAAAAGAGCATGCAGAGCGCCGCCGCCGGTATCTTATACCTTAAAAGTATATTTTTGACTCCTGTCATCTTTTCTCTCTTGTCAGTCAATTACTACCTGGAACTGCAATATCCTGGCACCGGTGGGACCAAGCGTTGAAGGGTCGGTTATGACGGTGTTGGAACCTTCGACATAACTTGCCCCGTCTCCGTCCTGCTCGTCAGTCCTGGATGTCAGAGTTCCCGGGGTAGAGCCTGTTTCCAGGGAACCTGCCTGGTATGTCGTATATGCAGGCACCAGGTCAGTAACGATAACCGATGCCGCATTGCCCGTCCCCGAGTTGGTTACCGTGACTGTATAGGTAAGAACGGTCCCGGGAGGCTGAGGGCCTTCGGGGGAAACGCTCTTGGTTATACTCAGCACAGGCGCGGTAACGGTCGTGGTCAGGGTTATGCTGTCTGTTGCCGCGTTATCCCTTGCGGATGTTCCCGTGACCGTTGTTATGTCAACCTGTCCGTCAGGCAAGCCCGCAGGTATCGTAGTTACGGCGAGAAGCTGGATGCTGCCTCCGTTTGGAGTGAGAACTCCGGTGTCTATGATGCTGTCCGCATTGGTATCGGCGAGGATATAGTCGCCGTTGGTTCCCGGTATTCCGTTGCCGTCAACATCGGCCCAGATAACCCATGTCCATCCGTCTGTTGAGGACCGGGTTATGTTTATCCGGTCGGCCGCGTTTCCGTTGTTGGTAGCGGTGAACGCATAAACAATCTGGTCGCCCGGGTTGCCCGTTCCTATCCTGTCCGGGTCGAGGTCGATTGCTGCCGTAAACCCTACCGAGGTGCCTGTCAGGTTGCTGCTGGAAGTGTATTCCGTGGGCAACCCTTCATGCTTGTAGTATGCTGTCAGCTGGTTTGATATAACGGTGTTCTCGAGGACTCCTGTGTTCACCTCCACCTGGAAGAAGAAGGAACCGGTATCGCCGGCTCCGAAGCTTCCCTTGGTGTAAACAACCTTTGTTCCGTCGAAATATCCTCCTATATCTCCTATCTCATCGCCATCGTCGTCGTCCGTGATAGAAGTTGCATCGGTATATCCGTCGGTTATCAATCCTACCCTCATACTGCCGGCAACATAGCTTGTCCCGGCCGGTATTACGTCCTCGGCACGGATGTCTTCGGTCGGTGCGCTTCCTGAGTTGGTGCCTGTAACCTTGTAGGTTATGATGTCTCCGGGTACAGGGTTGGCAGGCGTATCGACTACATATTTTGCAATTTCAAATAACGCGCTTTCTGCCGTTGTAGTGTACGTGCCGGTATCGGCAACCGCGGGGTTGAACCTGGATGTTCCCGTCAGCACAATCGCGTCGGAATCTCCGTTGCCCGCTTCCGGCGGAACGTCTGTTACCACTATCACCCTGTAGCAGGCGTCTGCCGCCAGTACGCCGGTATTGTCAACAACGGTGGTTTCCACCAGGGGGTCCCATACACCGTCGCCGTTGTCGTCAAAATAGATTACCGCATCCCACGCGTTGCCCGAGAGCGCGAGGTCCGCGGTGTCGGGCCCGTTGCCCGTGTTGCATATTGTGACGCCGTAATAAACCCGGCCTCCGGCAATACCCTCCCTGGTGTTTGTTTCTGGAGTAACGGAAATACCGGCAACCTGGCTGACCGTCGTTGTCACGGTGTTGGAATACACCCTTGTACGGGGGTTGCCGTTGGCGTCATTGTAATCCGCGAACGCCTGGTTTTCTATGACCGTTCCTGCCAGGGTTCCAACGGCCATAGCCGACGGCGCAAGCAGAAGCCCGAGCGCCGCTGCCGCCGCGAAAAACATCAACAATCTCTTCGTCTTCATACTTTTCGCACCTCCTTTTAGTTTTTGCTTATACGTGCATTCTCTCTTTTCTCTTTCCATTTTTTCTCTCTCCTCCTTTTTCTGTTTTTCTATATGTTTTTTTATCCTGTATATTCCAGGGTTATAAGGCGGTTAAACTTCTTTTAATTAACCTTTACCTTGAACTCAATCTCTCCGGAACTGCCGGCCGGCAAGGGTTTCTCAATAAGCCACATTATGTGGGTGTACATCTTCGCAGGAGCGAGCCTGTATTCAATAGTTCCGTCGTCTTTGCGCACCTGGTACTTTGCCGGCTGGGGCTGGTAGTATTTGCCGTTGTCGACGCTGCAGGTAATCCTGCTGTTTTTGCCCTTTGCGCTTTCCATGATATATGTAGTGCCTTTTGGCACAGGATTGACGATGCTGGTTCCGGTGGCAGGTTCTCTGCCCTCGTTTTTATACGTGATAGTGTAAACAATCATATCTCCCCTTGCAGCGATTTCAACCGGGACCCTTTTAACTGTCTCTCCTCCGTCTTTCCGAACCGCTACCTCCTTTTCCGCCTTTGCGGATAATACTATGCGGGGTCCTGCTTCCTGTGCCATAAGAACTGCCGTGCAGGAAAACAGGGCTAATGCGATAAGAGCTTTTGATAAATTTCGCATGTCTATTACACCTCCTTTTCAGCGTTTCTTTCTTCCCGTAGCGGCTCCATTTATGCCGCGGACAACCGTGCGATGAATAACGCCGCTACAATGTGCTAATTAACCGTTATTTTGAAATAAACCTTGCCTTCGTCGCCCCCCGAGCCGGGAGCCCCGTCATCGGGCGCGACAGAAGGGATAATGAAAAATATTGTCGAACCTGTTATGTGTCCTGCATCTTCATCGTTGTTATCAGTAAGAACCGTTGCAGTTTGGTATGTCGAATCAGCCGCTCCTGCCCGAAGGCTTCCGGGAACGTATGCGGTGTTGAAAGGCACCGTGTCCATGATAACAAGGTTTGTTGCCTCCCCGTCTCCGGTGTTCATGTAGTGGATGGCATAGGTGAGTTCTTCGGCCGGCTCCGCGTTTTCCCTGTCCACGGTTTTCAAGAGCTCCATGAGAGGGGCTCCCACAGTCACAGGGGCGGTGTCTCCCGTGTAAAATGGCGGGAAGTTTTCCCCCGAAACAACGGCGTTGTTAAACCATGTACCTGAAACGCTGCCCGCGTTCGCATTGAATACCAGTTCGCGGTTTTCTCCCGCGGGAATAGTCCAGCTTCCATGCCATGTGAGAATTTGCCCGTTGATATCGGGATTGCCGGTTGTCAGCCCTGAGGTTGTCCCGGGTGCGTAAGAAAAACCTTCGGGCAGGGTATCCTGAACCTGCGTTACCATTGCTGTCAACTGCCCCGTGTTGTTCAGCGTTATTGTGTAGTTGACCGTTCCTCCTGAGTCCACATTCTCTGGTGTTGCTGTTTTAGATGCTGTAATGTTTGTATTTACGAGAACCGACTGTACATTGTATGCTCCACCGGTTGAAGCGGTGAATCCCCAGTAGACGAGGGGATTGCCCCCGAAAATTGCAGAGACTATGTCCTGGTTGTAGGTGAGGCGCAATGAACCGTTGAAATAAATTCTTAGCCTGTTTGTTGCGGCTGTCCATCTTATTCTGATTAGATGGTCATTGCCATCTTCAATATTGTTGGAGGAACGGTTGGCTCTGACCGGGCCGGCTCCCGAATGGATGGGCAGACCGCTGCCGTTTGCAGGCATCAGATTAATCCCTATATGGTCTTCTGAAGGATCGCCTCTTGCCGTGTTCTGGTAAGTATCGAACTCTACGGCAACTGCAGGATAAATGCCGTACAGCCCTATCCATTCTCCCCCGGCTCCTGTGCTGCCTAACGCTCCTGTTTCTCTCGGGTCATTCTGAAAAACAAAGGCGATACCGTCAGCTCCATCACTGTCGCGTGTTCCGAAGTTGGCGTAGAAGGAAAAATCAAAATCCTGTGAAAGGTCAACCCTGTTGTTTGCCCAGGCTGCTCCAATCTGGTCCTGTGTTGCCGGCGTCAGGATGATGCGGGACCCGGAGAGAACCGAGCTTCCGCTCAGCGTCCACTCTGCGTGAACATGTCCGCAAAAGAGACATACCGCAAGAACCGTAATCGCTTTTACATATTTACGCAAAATTTTCTCCTTGCCCTTGAAGAATTGAAAAGTTTCGCAATCTATTAGCTGTAGGGTGCAACCTCATAAACCCGGCAGTTTTTTTTGTAAGCGTTCATTGTAAGCAAATATTTAGTGAAGTAATCTAAGGTGTTTACTGTTATTAACCGGGAACCAGCGTGACGCCGAATGCCAGGCAAAAAGAGAATCAGCGCCTGACAATAATAAGAACAGGGAAAAAATATACCTGAGTCGTCGGAGGCCGGAAGAAATTTTTAATGCCAATTTACCCTTTCTCCATTTTACAATGCATAATAAACATAATACTTGGAATAAGCTTTTTAGTCAAATTTATTAAAACAATAACAGCTATGTAATAATTACAATTATACGTTTTTTAATCCATCCTGTCAACAGGCCGCGGTGTTTTCCTCGTTTTCTAAGTGGGTATTCAGTGAACACCGCATATTTCCCTTCAGGTTCTCCATTACCTTTGTTTTCCTCCATTGAGGCTTGTTCGCTGCAGCACCGCTACGCCCAGGCTCAGAAGGGTAAGTCTCGGCGTAAGAGGAGGGGATTAAGGGGAGGGTGATGGATAGCTCTGTCAATTGACCCCCGCCTCTATCCTCCTCTTGCACTGTGGGCTCGATTACGATACACCGAGCCTTACGGGTGCCGGTCAACGGGCTCACCAACCCGCCCTCTGTGCTAAACGGCGCTCATTACTCTTCGCGCCAGTATCTTCAAGGGGGAGGAGCGTGGCTCACTGAGGGCTTGTTTTCATGGTTTTCGCCTTGAAGCGGAATAGAAAGCCGGAAGCGTTATTCAAGCAGGGCAGAGGGGATGCCGAATACATAAGGCTTTTTGGAAAAGGGGTTGTCGTAAACAAGGACTCTCGTTTTATATACCTTTTCTATGTTGCTGTACGTGATAACTTCTGCGGGAGTTCCCCGGGAGAAAATTTCCCCGTCTTTCATCAGGAGAAGCTTTGTGCAGTATTCGGATGCGAGGTTAAGGTCATGAAGAACGGAAATGACGGTCATTCCCGAAAAGTTGAGGGTTTTAACGGCATCCATTATCCTGTACTGGTGTCCGATATCGAGGTGAGACGTAGGTTCGTCGAGGAGAAGAAGGCGGGGCTGCTGGACGATGCTCTGGGCAAGAAAAACCCTCTGTTTTTCTCCGTCTGACAGCTCCATGACGCTCCTGCCCTTCCAGTTTTCTATTTGAAAATTTTCCATGGTTTCCCTGACGTTTTTCCTGTCCTCTTTATTGAATTTCCCGTACCTTCCCGCGAAGGGGAACCGCCCCATGGATATGAATTCTTCCACTGTATAGGGAAAGTAGATGTCGAGATTCGAGGGCAGGTAGGAGACGATTTTTGCATACCTTTCGCCCGGTATCCCGCTTATATCGCAATTATCCAGAAAAATTTTCCCGGCAGAAGGATTTAATATTCGTACCAGGAGCTTCAGTAGGGTGCTTTTCCCAGAACCGTTGGGGCCAATTATTCCGACGAATTCGGATTTTTTTATCTCCGCCGAAAGGCTTTTTACCGCGGTTTTGTTTCCGTATGAGAAACTTATATCTTTTATTTTCAGCATTATTTTTATTATATGTCCCTGTATCTGCCCTTCAGAAGCAGGGCGAGAAAAAAGAGTCCTCCGAAAAAGCCCGTTATCACGCCTACCGGTATTTCCACGGGTTTTATGGCTGTTCTTGCCAGTGTATCGGCAAGCACGAGAAAACTTCCCCCGGCCAAAAAATTAACGGGCAGGTTTTTCCTGTGGGCGGAACCGAAAAAGAGCCTTGCCATATGGGGCATGATAAGCCCCACGAAACCTATTATTCCCGCAAGGCTGACGCAGAATCCTGCTATGATGCAGCAGAGCGTGAAAGTGATTTTTTTTTCCTTTTCTATGTCAATCCCCATTGAAACGGCTTTATCGTGGCCGAGGCTGACGGCATCGTACACCCTGCCTGAAGATATGAGGTACAGGGATAGAATGGATATTATTATAATCCCCGGGAATAAAATTTTCTGGGGGAAGTAGGAGAGGTCGCCTATAAGCCATAAAAGGGTAGGCTGGAATTTATCGTTGCGCATTACGGCCATAATAAAAAGGACGAACGAGGAAAAGAGAAAGTTAAGTGCTACGCCGAGGAGGATAACGGTTGTATTTGACAGGCGCTTTTTTATCGAAGCAATCAGTATGACCGACATGCTTGCCAGCGCTCCCAGGAAGGCAAAGAAGGGTATGACGTTCATCCTTCCCAGAAGAACGCCCGTGCATATTCCAAGGGAGGCGCCCCCCGAGATGCCCAGTGTGTAACTTTCCGCCAGGGGATTCCTGAGCATTGCCTGCAGAACCGCGCCTGTCACCGATAGCCCCGCGCCGACAATAAAGCCTGCCAGCACCCTCGGCAAACGGATTCTGAAGAGGATTATACTGTCAATCTCCGAGAGGGAAAAGAAGTCTGAAACGGCAAAGGTCCGGGAGCCAAGGCAAAGGCCTGCAAAAAGAGAGATAAAGAGTATCAACGCAACAAGTGCGTACCTGGATTTAACGGACATCTTTTCCTTCCTCGTGTAAGAGCCGGAATAAAGTTTCAACCGAGGCTACAAAGGTTTCAGGCGTCGGGCTGCCCACAACGGTATCGTCTATCCTGTGGATGTTTTTTCCTTCCAGGACTTTCATGTTTTCAAGGCGCTCCCAGAAGAAAGCGCTCTCCTCTTCCATGCCTATATATACGATGGCATCAGGCTTCCTTACAAGAACTTCTTCAATGCTGCATGAAAACCATTTTTTATCCGTATCCTTAAAGATGTTGACGCCCCCGGCGAAGGAAATCAATTCATCGATATATGTGCCGGCGCCGGTTGTTATCAGGGGGCGGAATCCGAGTATGAAGAAAACTTTTTTCGCCTCTTTCCCTGCCGCTTTTTCTCTCACGGCGGCCAGGGTTTTTCCCTCTTTCGATATCACGGCCCGGGCTTTTTCCTCTTTATCGAGGTTGGCGGCAAGCATAAGAAAATTGGCGCATATATCTTTAAAGGAATAAAGTTCCCCGAGCACGAGGGTTTTGACGCCGAGTTCCCCGAGCCTATGAAGAGATTCAGGCCGGTTGCCTTCCATGGAGCCGATAACTATATCGGGTTCAAGGGACAGGATTTTCTCAATATTGGGGGATATAAGGGTTCCTATGATTTCCTTCCCCTCTCTTTTTTCCGGCTTATCGTGGATGGTAAGTCCTGCGATGTTTTTCCCCATGCCTAGCAGGTAAAGGTTTTCCGTGACATAGGGGCCAAGGGAAACTATCCTTTTTTCTGCAGCTGCAGAAAAAAGAGAGATGAGCAGAATGCCTGCGCATATTACATGTTTTTTCACCTGTAAATCCTCGTTTCCCCTCGCCTTTTATTCCTCTCCCCGTGGGGGAGAGGGTGGGGGTGAGGGGGTATTTTCATCCCCTCCTCCTGCGCTTATAAAACAAGCTTCGGCGGATAAATCCTCCTGCGCTGAAGCTACGGCGGACAAGTTTTGTGCCTGCCGTTTTGGCGGAGGGCATGAACGTTTCATTCTATTCACGCTCCGTAATAATCATGTAATTCCTTATTCCGGCGAGGCGGACTTCATCGATAACCCTGACGAGTAAAGCAACATCAGCTTTCCTGTCAGCCTTTATCCGGACCGAATCCGCGTTCCTGTTTATGCTGATGAAACTTCTTACTTCGCCTGCAAGGTTTTGCACCGGGACTTTTTTATCGTCAATGTATACCTCTCCTTCCCCGGTTATGGATAGCACCATTACGGCCTTA
>Ga0272443_10006359_pt1 | contig 11744 bp, 11 predicted proteins | sample SSMAcet12_FD_193581 | JGI IMG/M metagenome (GOLD analysis project Ga0272443, IMG submission 193581) | Marine sediment archaeal communities from Little Sippewissett salt marsh, Falmouth, MA, United States - SSM-Acet-12 | ecosystem: Environmental > Aquatic > Marine > Wetlands > Sediment ... | reverse complement strand
AACCAATCTGGTGGACCTCCTTCCTTTTTGGAAAAGGGGCCTCGGTGCCCTGTTCGATAAGATCCCGCACGGAAAGGTGGACCGGGACAGCCGGGTCCACTCTTTCAAATCGCTTCTGAAACACCCGCCCCTGAAATCACATGTAAAACTTAATCCCAGAAAAGATCTTTCGTATATCCTATATACCGGAGGGACCACCGGTTTTCCAAAGGGAGTTCCCGGCAATCACTTAGGCATGACGTCCTATGTCAACGATGTGACCGAAGATGTGGCAGGGGACTATCTCAAGGAAGGAGAGGACGTATATATTGCGGTAAATCCTCTTTTCCACATCATGGCCCTTGGCCTGTGTATGGCTGTGGGTCTTAATAAGGGCAACACCACATTGCTTATGCCCGTGCCCCAGGTGGATGCGATCCTTGAAACCATAGAGCGCTACGGGTCCCGCTGGATGCTGGGCGTTCCAGCCCTTTACCGAATGATCCTGGAAAATGACCGCCTGGAACATTATAACTTGAGTTCTTTGACCTATTGTTACTGCGGCGGGGATGTCCTTCCGGTCGAGGTCTTTAACCGATGGAAAGAGCTGTTCGGTGTCCCCATTTATCAGGTCTATGGTTCCACCGAGGCCGGTCACGTGACCTACAGCCGAATTGACAGGGACCCCAAACCGACTACCATCGGACTCCCCCTGAAAAGCAGGGAGTGCATTGTGGTAGACCCGGAGACCCTGGAACCGGTCCCCCCCGGTGAAAGCGGGGAACTCCTGGTCACCTCCGCCTACACACTGAAAGAATACTGGAACAAGCCCGAGGAAACTGAGTCTTCCTACGTGGAACTGGACGGGAAGACCTTTTACCGTATGGGCGATTTTGTGTCTCAGGATAAGGACGGCGAACTGGTTTATGTGGAGCGTTCCGCCGACATCATAAAACACAAGGCCTACCGGGTCTCGGCATCCGAAATAGAAGCCGTACTCCAGGACCATCCCACGGTTATCGGGGCCTGCGTTGTGGGTATCCCCGATCCCAAGGTTGGGGAAAGGATCAAGGCTATCGTGGTCCTGAAAGAGGATGCAAGGGGAGTGGGCGGTACGGAACTTGTCAAGTGGTGCCGTGAACGCCTTGCTTCTTATAAGATTCCCGGATACATAGAATTTAGGGATATGCTCCCGAAGTCCAAGGTGGGAAAACTCCTGAGAAGGGAAATCCGAGACGAGGAACGCCGACGGATGTCCAAAGAAAAGAAGGCTTCCTCGTGATCTCGAAAGAAAGGAGAGGAATATGGATGTTTTTACGGCTATAAGAGAAAGAAGGAGCTGCCGGGATTTTTTGCCGGACCCTGTAGATGAGGAGACTATTGAAAAGATCCTGGAAGCGGCCATCTGGGCCCCCTCTCCGCTGAATATGCAGGGATGGGAATTCATCGTCATCACCCACCCGGAGACAAAGGAAAAAATTTATTCCGAGGCAGAAAGATGCAGGGAATGGGCGCTTGAGAAGAGCGGGTGGAAGTGGCTGGGAGGCTACAAGACAGACTTTTTGAGGTCAGCTCCTGTCATCGTTGCCGTCACAGGAGACCCCAAGAAGACAGGTGTTGATATGTTTCTGGAAGAGGGTAACCTGGGGTATCAGCATGCATGTGCGGCTGCCATACAGAATATGCATCTTGCGGCTCATGCCCTGAGTCTTGGCAGCCTGTGGTTTACTTTTTTTGACAAAGAGAACCTGAGGGACATTCTTGGTATCGACCCTGAGAAAATGCCGGTGGCGCTTGTATGTTTTGGCAAAGCAGGGAGTGAACCCCAAGAGACACCCAGGAAAGATGTTAATCGAAAAACAACCTACATCCGGTAATATCATCAGGTTTTTGTGGTGCCGTGCAATAGGATGAGGAGATTTGTCTATGGGGGAGAGTGTTTTAAACAATAAACGCCTACTGGCGGTGGATGATGAACCGGACGTGCTCGAGACGCTGGAGGAACAGTTTTCCGATTTTGAAGGTCTGATATTTGACAAGGCCACCGATTATGATACGGGCTATGAACTGATCAGGTCATGGACCTATGATCTTGTGATCTTAGACATCATGGGCGTTCGGGGGTTTGACCTGTTAAATGCCGCTGTTCATTTAGGGTTTCCAGCAGTTATGCTAACGGCCCATGCCCTTTCAGCGGAAGCCCTAAAAAAATCTATTGAGATGGGTGCAAGGGCATACATTCCCAAAGAAAAAATGTCAGAAATCGTTTCTTTCCTCGAAGATGTTTTGATTTTGGAGAGCCAGCCCGGGTGGCGTCGTTTGTTTGACCGTTTGGGGAGCTTTTTTAATGCCTCTTTTGGTCATGATTGGCAGAAAGATGAGAAAACCTTTTGGGAGCAGGTCATTTCCGGAAAGTATCAACCGGAACCTGTTATTCTGAAAAAGTAATCGCCTCTCAGGGTTCGCGCAGAATAGACCAAAAGAGGTTTTTATTGATAGTAGTTTGGTGCCGAATGATCAATTGTGTGCCGAGAGCATATAAGCAAAATCGGCCTTGATATTCAATCTCGCAACCGACACGGATCCAGGAAAAGGAGGGTAGGGGGCGGCAGATCGAATGGCTCTTTCTGCCTCCTTGTTAAGAATGTCATAACCCGAAGGCTGCAGAATCCTTATTTCCTTTAAATGCCCTTGCCTGTTAAGACTAAAGACGATCAAAACCTTCCCCTCAATAAGATTTTCCCTCGCCTCGCGCGGATATTCCCAGTGTTTCATTAGCCTTGCCTTGATCGCTTTGGCATAGGAGGTATACCGCTTGTCTTTGGTGTCAAGGGAAATGGTGTCTTCGGCTTCCGCAGGTCGTTCCTTTTCATCGGATTTGATCTTGGCCAGATCCGCATTGGCTGTTTCGGTATCATCGATGGGATCCACAGGTGGCCGAAGGAGTTCCACGTGATAAGTCCTCAGGGGTTCAGGGAACCAGTTTATTGGGAAGGTTTGTTGGGCGATTATGAGGATACCGATATGAAATAACAGGGAAAGGAGCATGCTGATCCTTATGATCACCCTCCCATTAGGGAGAGTGTACGCCCTATTCTTTTTCCATTTTGTTATGAGGGCCATTAACCCACCAATCAGTTTTTTTGTCAAACCACCAGTTAGCGCTTTTTGTGGTGAGTATCTCCCGGGCCATTTGTTTGGCACCCTCTGTGATCATCCTTTTAACAGCATAGGATAACCAGTCTTTTGCGTTGGGATTTCCAGAATCCAGTTGCCCCTTCAATTCCAATATCAGGTCAAGCTGATCCGCATCTTTGGCAAGGCGGGCCTCAAGTGTATCACACCCATTAAATTCCCGGAACAGGTCAACAATCTCATTCCCAAAACTCAGTCCTTGAACCTGATCTTGAACTGCCCTTTTCTCATCCGTTTTGACATATTTCTTATTCACATAATTGTGGTCACCGGTTCTGGCCTCAGGAAAGTCATGAAAAAGACACATCAAAACGACCTTGTTACGGTCTGCATCTGGCTCCTGGGAGGCAAGTGCATAGCCAATCACGGCTGTCCGAAAGGAATGATCGGCCACTGATTCACTGCCAGACCCGAGAAACTGATACCCGGTGCGAGGCGTCTTTTTTAACATACCCACTTCAAATAGAAATTCTACGATTTTTTTTGTCATGCATTTTCAATAGGTACCTGACAAGAAAAAGTCAAGGCCGTTTTGTCATCCCCCACGATCCTGCCAGATAAAAGCTGTCGGTAAAATTGCTTCTGTTTTATCCCATCTTGATTTATTTTAGCAGAGTGTATAAAATTAAATGTGTTTAAACAAAGATTTTATTCAAACAAGACGTATGGTTCATCCGGATAGGCCGGATGGAATATACTTGAGCTTAATATGGAGAACAGACCATGAACAACGGTGGAAGTGATTTGAAGATCTATACTTATCCCGATACTGTGTTAAGGGCAACTGCCGAGCCCATTGAAAATATCGATGAGGACCTTCAGAAATTGGCGGACAATATGATTTATACCATGTATCTTGCGCCTGGTATTGGACTTGCCGCTAACCAGGTTGGGGAGCTCAGGAGGGTGATTGTATTCGATCTATACCCAAGGAAAGACGGCAGAGAACCCCGTGTAATGATCAACCCTGAAATTGTAATCCGTGAGGGGGAAGTGAGTTCTGAGGAATCCTGTCTGAGTGTGGTTGATTATTCCGCAGAGGTCTCCCGCAATGCCCAGGTGAAGGTAAGGGGGGTGGATCGGCAGGGCAAGCCGGTGGATATCGAAGCAGAGGGTCTTTTGGCAATCTGTTTACAGCATGAGATCGATCATTTAAATGGCACACTTTACATAGATCATATCAGCAGTCTTAAAAGGGCCCTGTACAAGAAGAAGTTGAAGAAAAAGCTAAGAAAAAATAAATAACATTCTCGAAATCCCTATCCCGGCGACAGAAGCGAGCCGAGCGGAGATAAGTTTTTTGTGGAAGAATTGATCCAAAAAAAATTTCCTGAGCGCCCGAAGATCGTTTTTATGGGAACCCCGGAATTTGCAGTTCCTGCGTTAAAAGCACTCCTGGAGAATGGCCATGATGTCCTGGCCGTTGTCACCCAGCCGGATAGGCCCCGGGGAAGAGGGAAAAAAATGGCCCAATCGCCTGTCAAGCAGGCTGCCACGGTCTATGGGATCGAGGTCCTTCAACCTGAGAATGTCTCGGGCAGGCAATTCTGCCAGGCTATTCGTGACAAAGCGCCCGATCTGTTGGTTGTTGTTGCATTTGGTCAGATTTTAAAGAAGGAGATGCTTGGCATTTCATCCTGGGGGGCCCTTAATATCCATGCCTCACTTTTACCCCGGTATCGCGGCGCAGCGCCGATCCAGTGGGCCATTGTAAATAACGAAGCCAAGACGGGCCTGACCGCCATGTGGATGGATGAGGGTCTTGACAGCGGTCCGATACTTTTACAGGAGGAAGTGCCCATACTGCCTGATGAAACAGCAGGTCAGCTACACGACCGGCTTTCCGACTTGACCGGAAACTTTCTCATCAGGACTCTCGCGGACCTGGCTAAAAATCGAATACAGAAGAGACCTCAAGATGACAAGGCCTCTACCTATGCACCGAAGATAGATCGAAGGATGTCTCAAATAAAGTGGGAGAAGCCTGCTAAGACGATTTCCGCCCTTGTCCGGGCATTTGATCCCTGGCCAGGAGCCGTTACCAAACTCCGGGGAAAGGATATCAAACTATTCTCCGCACGGGTTGTGGATGAAGAACAGATTGGCCAGCCTGGCAGGGTTAAAGGTCATGAAGGCGATGGACTTGAGGTGGAAACCGGCAAGGGTATTGTCAAGATCGGGGAATTGCAGATGCCAGGCAGGAAGCGACTTCCTGTCAAGGATTTCCTGATGGGATTTCCCCTAAAAAACGGAACCCTTTTTGGGAGATAAAATGAAGGAAGGGGCCAAAACATTAAAAGAAATGCCCCAACACATGGATGTCCCATTAACCACGCCACAAAAAGGTTTTTCTAAATCTGAAGACGAAAGACAGCCAACAAAAAGGATCTTTATCCTCCTGTTGCTGCTCGCCTGTGTGGTGATGGTGGGTTTGGCCTTTTTGTTATGGTGGGTTCCCTTTGTGGGTTTGTCCAATATCCATCGAAGTCTTCCCGCGGTTTTGGCCGTTTGTTTAGGGGGTTTCGTCCTTTTCTGGCTGGGCGGCGCCCTAACCTTAGTGTTTACGATAGTCCGAGGGAAGAACCTCTTTTTTAACCGGCGGATTCGGGGAGTTGTGATTCGATTCCTGTTTCCCTTGCTGGTGGGGGTTGGCCGTTGCCTGGGTATTAGCAAAGCCGAGATCCGGAGATCCTTCGTAGCCATCAATAATCGACTGGTCCTTGCCGAAGCCAGAAAGGTCAAACCGTCAAAGCTTCTTATCCTTCTTCCCCACTGTCTTCAGAATCACGAGTGCACCGTAAGGATTACCGGGAATGTGGAGAACTGCAAGGCCTGCGGCAAGTGCAAGATAAAGGACTTAGTGGCCCTTTCGGAAAAATATCATGTCTCCATGTCGGTGGCTACGGGCGGAACCCTGGCCCGAAGGATTGTCGTCGAGAAAAAGCCGACTGTTATCATTGCGGTTGCGTGTGAACGCGACTTATCAAGCGGTATACAGGACAGCTACCCGATTCCTGTTTACGGGATATTAAACAGGAGACCCTTTGGCCCCTGTTATGATACGGATGTTGATCTGGATCGGGTTGAGAGGGGACTGATAACCTTTTTAGGACGTGAAATTAGTGAGACCGAGGGACCTGGCACTAAGCGCATTAAACAACTGGAACACTAATCCCGCATTTCCATCTCGGTATCTGGCCCATGCGTTCCAGCAGGGTCCAAATCTAAGTGAACGAGACCGGGCATTTACGGTTCATCTTCTTCAAGGGGTTTTGCGGTGGCGGCTTCGTCTCGACTGGATCATTCAGCAGACCGTCCACTTTCCATTCAAGAAAATAGAAAAACCCGTCTTGAACATTCTCCGTCTTGCCCTTTACCAGATATTTTTTATGGATCGGGTACCTGAATCGGCGGCGGTTAATGAAGCGGTCAACCAGGCCAGGGCCATTCATTCAGGTCGCTTGGCAGGCTTTGTCAACGGTATTTTGAGACATATCTGTCGGGCGAGGGAACAGGTCGTTTACCCCGACCGGGAGAAGGATCCAGTTTCTTATCTGTCAGTCTTTTATTCTTATCCCATATGGCTGGTGGAAAAGTGGATAAGAGAGATTGGAATCGATTCCACAGAACACCTTCTATCGGCGGGGAACCGCATAACGAGTTTGGTTATTAGGACCAATACGCTTAAAGTTGACCGCCCTGGCCTGATAAAACACCTGAGAAAGGAGGGTCTGGAGGGTAAACCGACTTTATTTTCACCAGATGGAGTCACGTTGGAGGGCCTCAAGGGACCGGTTGACCGACTGGACGCTTTTAAAGAGGGCCTGTTTCAAGTGCAGAGTGAGCCTGCACAGGTCTGTTCCCGCCTTCTTTCACCCAACCCGGGAGAAAGGGTTTTTGATATCTGCGCAGGGTTAGGGGGTAAATCTACCCACATGGCAGAACTCATGGGAAACAAGGGAGAGATTGTTGCCCTTGACATGAACCATCAGAGGCTGTTAAGGCTTGCACAGAGTTCATACCGTCTTGGAGCGGGCTGCATTCAGCCCGTGGCTGCTGACGCTTTGACGCATCCTTTACCCGTGGCCGCGCTCTATTTTGACCGGATTCTGGTTGACGGACCCTGCTCCGCTCTGGGTACTATTTCTAGGCATCCGGATGCAAAATGGATCAGGGATGAAGCCGATATCAGGCGGCTGTCTATTTTACAGCGGAAAATCCTAAATAGTGCGGTACCCCTGCTGAGGCAAGGGGGGAAGATCCTATATGTAACCTGCACCCTCTCGAGTGAAGAGAATGAGGATGTGGTTTGGGATTTTTTGGAAAAAAACAGAGAAATGGCTTTGGAAGGCCTGCGAAAACGTGTCCCCGAATGGGGGCGTGATCTCATTGATCATCGGGGTTTTTTCAAAACCTTGCCCCATGTCCATGGCATGGATGGTTTTTTTGGGGCCCTGTTTCGCAAGGGTTCGCCGCATGCGGTGATGATATAAAATCAATGTCATTAACCTAAGACCAACGTGTAAGATAGGGAGAAGGATTTGGGAGTTCTTGAAGGGACTCTGTCAATGGGGGTAATTGACGAAATCTGGCAGTGACCCAATATTTGGGGTTTGTTGCGCCCAAACGACTGGTATTCGGCTCCGCTATTTTCTAAAATCCCAAATATTGATGAACTCGTAAAAAGTCATCATTTAGACGGCAAAGTAAAAAGCGCCAAATGTAAGGCGTGCGAATCTTGAGGAATGAGGCGTACTTACAGTACGCTGCAATGACGAAAGATGAAGCGTAACGCAGCAGTTGGACTTTTTACGAAGCCGTCAAATATTGGGTCACAATCCAAGTCAGGTTTACAGAGTGCCTTCAAGACCTCCTAAATTCGAAGCTAGTTTTTTATATGAGTTTTCTTAAGTTAATGACATTGGATCTAAAATCGGTTGAATAATTTCATCTATGGAGGAAACCCTATGGGAAAAATAGCACCCTCGATCCTTTCGGCTGATTTTATACGGCTTGGAGAAGAGATTAAGGCTGTGGAAAAGGCAGGGGCTGATTATATTCATGTCGATGTGATGGATGGTCATTTTGTCCCGAATATTACTATTGGCCCTATGATTGTGAAGGCTGCACGACGTGTCACGAACCTGCCGCTTGACGTTCATCTGATGATATCAGAACCGGACAGCTATATTGATGAATTCGCGGCCGCTGGTGCCAGTATTATGACTGTCCATGTGGAGACGACAACGCATCTTCACAGGACGATACAGCACATCAAAAACAAGGGCGTCATGACAGGCGTTTCTTTAAATCCCGCAACGCCCCTGGAGGGTCTGGAGTATATCCTGGAAGACCTGAACATGGTTCTCCTTATGACGGTCAATCCCGGTTTTGAAAGCCAGGAATTCATTCCCCAGGTGATTCCTAAGATCGAGCGGTTAAAAAAAAGGGTAGAGAAAAGGGGGTTGGCCATTGATATCGAAGTCGATGGCGGAATCGGCCCGGAAACCATAGGGCAGGTATCATCTGCAGGTGCCAATGTTTTTGTTGCAGGTTCTGCCATTTTCTACAGCGAAGACTATGGAAAAACTATTCGCCTGATGCGCGAGAGAATGGAAAAGGCTGCGCCGTTAAAATGAGAGTAGCTGTTTTGCTATTTGAAAATAAGGGTGCAAGGGCCGCGGGGGTCTCTTTTCAAAAGCCGCATATGCTTACCGTATTTTATGGAACGGCAGTGTGCACTTGAAATTCATCCCGGGACAGCCCCATAAGAGCCTCTTCATCGTGACGTTGGCCGTTCCTGCCTGTGCGGTGGCCTTATAGTCGCGGGAATGGGGGCGTTCGACTATTTCAGCAGAGTTTGTGATGCGTCTTTTGTAAAGAGACCCCCGTGGCCCTGTTATTTACTGATGATTTTTTCAAAGCGCAAAACGGGTACGAATGTGGCAGTTTTTTGCGGCCTTAAAAAAGAAACCTCTCGTCCTGCATTTGCAAGGCCTAAGGGTCATAATGAGAATTGCTGAATGCCCCTCTGCAGTTCAGACAGTAGCGGTTTCATTCTTGGCGAGATTCTGGAGACTGTCGTAGGCCGCCTCATCATAGCCTCTTGGCTATTCAATAACCCCTTTTTTTCCCAAAGACAAAATATTTGGCGAACATTGATTTTTTTCTTGCATTTTGTGCATCAATCTGTATGTTTATATATTTATGAGCATACAGAACAATGAGAACAGACAAAAATTTAGCCATCTACGTCAGTCACTTAAAAGACTATCGGATGAGGCCAGAAAGCTTATCGAGCCGTCTTTTTCCAATAAACCCGTGGTCAAAGGATCGGTCTATGAACTGAAGCGAAAATGCGGAAAGCCAGGATGTAAATGTGCTCAGGGTGAACTCCATAGTCGGATGGTTTTAAGTGCCAGTGAGAAGGGCAAGACCCGATTACGCGTTATCCCCCATGGGTTTCTCGTTGATGTAAAGATAAAGGTGAGACGTTATCAGGAGCTTAGACGGGCGCGTTCAAGGCTTGTGGAAGTGCACCGAAAAATGATTCGGGTCATGGATGAGATGGAGATGATGCGCCGGGAGCAGGTCCCTGCGTCCGACAAAAAGAAGATATCACGGTAAGCACTTAAATGGATCTTGTGATATTTGAGCAGAACAAGCCCTTTGTTTTGGAGGCGCTTGGTAATGGCGATTTTGACTATATGGAGTCTGCCAATGAGGTATTTGAGACTGAATTTTTCCAATATATTAAAGCGAAGACAATTCTGGATAAGCTCTCTGCCACTTACCCCACTCCCCGGAGAAAAGAAGAAGTTCCGGTGTGGTTTTATATAGCCAGCAACCTTTCCATGAGGCTTCATGGTGTCCATTCTTTCAACAGTTTTCCCCTGCTGGTGCGCTCAGGCGGACTGCTCAATGCTTTTGGGCCCGAGTCAGGCCGCAAGGTTGTTCACCCGGATACTGGGGATGTCACTGTTGTCTGTGAGGGGTTCAACAACAAGAACCACTATGATCGTGAGGCACCCTGTGATCAGGACTTTCTCCGTAAGATGGCTAAGGACACAGATGCAGATGCCCTGATGAAGTGGTTTTGTGATGATGGGGTAAGGGTGTTTCGTAAGCATCGGGGTTTTGATAAAGAGGGTATTTTCATAGGAGACGGTTCCTATCTTTTTGTTCCGGATAATCCCAACTATGAGGGTTCCGTCAGGCTACTGTTCGATGAACATAATCATCCTGTCAGTTCACGCCAATACGAGGCGATGACCGATAATCAGAAGGTTCTTTGTCAGTGGCGGCGCTGCTATAAGATGGTGACCCTGTTGCACACGAACCGGGCTTTGGACTTCTTCATTTTTGTGGCAGTTAAGGTGGTCTCGGGTAAAGATCACGAGTGTCCGCTACTTTATGAGCTTGTTAAACAGTTTGTAGAGGTGGTGGGAAAGGGGGTGATGAAGAGGCTTATTCTGGACCGGGGTTTCTTGGATGGCAAGGCCATCTCTATTTGCAAAGCGGATTACGACATTGATATCCTCATCCCGATTCGTCGCAACATGGATATACATGAGGATGCCATGGCACTTTTTGGACTGCCTGAGACAGATTGGGTTCACTTAAAAGCGCCGGAGGAGGAGGTTAAAAAGCCAGCTCGACCAAGGCCCAAGACTATTGAAAAACGCGAAATAAAGCGGCAGGAAAAGCTCCGGGAACTTGAAGAGAACAAACCCCCTCCGATGCCCAAGGAAATACTTGTCAAGAGAGAAGCGGCCGTCATTGCTGGGTTTCAGAGCTGGTCTTCCTGTACGGTGCCACTGAGCGTTGTGGCCAATCGTGAGCATTATGCCGATGGCCATGAGAAGACATGGCTACTGATTGATACGAAGGCGGTCCAGGATCCTAAAAAGGCGGCTCAGGACTATCACATCCGAACGAGTACCGAGGAGAGATACCGTCAGATTAAGTGCTTCATCGATTTGACTCATTTTACCTCTCGCGCTTTTTCTATGGTGGTCAATCAAGTCGTCTTTATCATGCTTGCCTATAATCTGCTTCAACTCTACCTATTACGAAAGGGCCGCAAAGAGCTAAACAAAAAGACACTGCCTCGTATCCGTCAGCAGTTACTGCCTTCTGACAGTCATGTAATTGTTTACTATCAAAACTATTATGCTCTGTTCAAGCCGTTCGAAATCGTTGGATTTGTAGTCACGCTCCATGAGGAGGCTCGCAACAAGATAGCTCAAAAGTGCCGACGTATCCGTCGTGAATTGGATGGCATCATGAGCAATCCTCGACCGCCCTAACGACCTCCTTTCACCCACAATAGACCCTACAACCCCCATACAGTTGGCATTAATCCCTCAATGCCATCAGGGGCTTTTTTTGCTTCACAACGCCCCTCTTGCCTAATCAAAACGACTCCCTCGTTATGACTCTATAGGTGTGGACAGTACATGCTCTTTATAAGCCAATATGAGCTTTGCATCCAAATCCCGGCCCACATTCAGCCACACATGTCCATTTAGTGTCTGAATTGCAGTGTAGGCACTAATCCAACTTGACTC
>Ga0272443_10006358_pt1 | contig 11745 bp, 10 predicted proteins | sample SSMAcet12_FD_193581 | JGI IMG/M metagenome (GOLD analysis project Ga0272443, IMG submission 193581) | Marine sediment archaeal communities from Little Sippewissett salt marsh, Falmouth, MA, United States - SSM-Acet-12 | ecosystem: Environmental > Aquatic > Marine > Wetlands > Sediment ... | reverse complement strand
TGGGATGTACGTCACAGTAAAACTCCCTTCTATTTAAATGTAAAAACAGATGGAGTTGAATTATGAATGATTTTGAAGAACTAATTCATTATCGAATTACACGCGCATTTGAAACGATTAGTGAAGCAGAAACCATGATTGCAAATAACCATTGGAATGCTTCGGTTAACAGAATCTATTATGCATGTTTCTATGCTGTTAGTGCATTACTTCTTACCCAGAATATTTCTCCATCCACACATAAAGGTACCCGACAAATGTTTGGATTACATTTTGTACAAAATGGACAAATACCCAAAAACTTAGCAAAATACTTTAATGATTTATTCGACAGAAGACAATCGGGTGATTATGACGATTTTATACAATTTGATGAATCTACTTCTCAACAATTATTGAAAACAGGAAAAGAATTCGTTCAATTCATTGATAAATTAATTCCACATCAGAAGCCCTGAAACAGGAATCAGTTAATTAATATTATCTAAACCAATACAACCTTATGTCCAGAGCATTTATTATTATCTTACCAATCATTTTCTTAATTTCCTGTTCAAAAAAGGATAGAAATACTCAATTCTCACAACTGAAGATTTCGGAGCCTAACATCATCCTCATCATGTCTGATGATCAGGGCTGGGGGGACCTAAGCAATAAAGGAAATTTAAATATTTCAACTCCTAATATTGACAAGTTAGCTGAAACCGGTATCTCTTTTGATCGATTTTTTGTAAGTCCGGTATGTTCACCAACCCGAGCTGAACTTTTAACAGGCAGATATCATGTAAGAGGCGGTGTATATGCAACTTCAAGGGGTGGAGAGAGATTGGATTTGGATGAGGAAACCATTGCCGAAGTATTTAAAAGAGCCGGATACACTACAGCAGCTTATGGTAAGTGGCACAATGGAATGCAACCACCCTATCATCCCAATGCCCGTGGATTTGATGACTACTATGGTTTCTGCTCCGGCCATTGGGGAAATTACTTTTCTCCTATGCTGGAACACAATGGTGAAATAACGAAAGGGGATGGTTATGTAATTGACGATTTTACCAGTCATGGATTAAGATTTATTGAAAACAATAAAGATGATCCATTCTTTCTGTACCTGCCGTTTAATACTCCTCATAGTCCCAACCAGGTTCCTGACAAATGGTGGAACAAATTTGAGAATATGGATTTAAAACTCAGCCATCGTGAACCTGACAAGGAAGATATTTTACAGACAAAAGCAGCTTTAGCGATGTGTGAGAACATTGACTGGAATGTGGGACGAATCGTAAAAAAAGTTGAAGAACTGGGTCTTTCGGAAAATACAATTATCATTTATTTATCGGATAACGGACCAAATACCTGGAGATGGAACGATGGAATGAAAGGTAAAAAAGGATCGACAGATGAAGGCGGAGTGCGATCTCCTTTAATCGTTAAATGGGAAGGTACTTTAAAGCCGGGAAAAACAGTTGGACAAATTGCAGCTGCCATCGACTTGCTGCCAACCTTATCAGATTTAGCTCAGATTGAGTATTCTCCGGAAAACATTCTGGATGGTATTAGCCTGAAACCTTTGCTTCTGGATGAAAACCCGGCCTGGGAAGATCGTTATATAATCAATCATTGGCGAAGAACAAGCATCCGCAGTCAGCAATACCGACTGGATTATAATGGTAAACTTTTTAATATGATTAATGATCCCGGTCAGCTGAAAGACATTGCCGCTGAAAAACCTGAAGTGACAAAAGAGCTAACCATGGCACTTGAAAAATGGAAAAATGATGTTCTTTCCGAACTTCCTGAATCGGAGAACAGACCATTTACAATAGGGGATCCTAATTTCACTTTTTCACAAATTCCTGCCAGAGACGGAACTGCAACAGGAGATATAGAACGATCGGATAACTCGCCCAACTGCACTTTCTTTACCAACTGGATAAATAAAAACGACAGCATCTACTGGCCGGTTGAAGTGCTCGAAGGAGGAACCTTTGAAGTTGAAATTTATTACACCTGCCCTCCTGAAGATTTAGGATCAACTTTTCAATTATGTTTTGGTGAACATCAGTTAACCGGAAAAATAACAGAAGCACATGATCCTCCACTCAAAGGCATGGAAAACGACCGTACGCTTAGGACACAGTCGTATGTAAAAGATTTCAGGAAAGTTTCCATTGGAACAATTCAGCTTGAAAAAGGAAAAGGGAATCTAACATTAAAAGCCCTCGAAATACCGGGCTCGCAGGTTATGGATTTCAGGTTATTAATGTTTAAACGAGTTTCATAAAATGTAAATTACAGACAATCATCATGTATAAAATTCTCTTCTTTTTGGTTTTATTAGCACTCAGTATTTCTTGCACCCAAACTTCAAAAAAAGACTTAAACAATGATGATATACTGAAGCCAAATATAATTCTGATCCTTACCGACGATCAGGGTTGGGGTGATTTAAGCAGTAATGGAAATACAAACATTGAAACGCCAAATATTGATAAGCTGGCAGAAACAGGTGTAACATTTGACCGGTTTTATGTTTGCGCTGTGTGTTCCCCTACCCGTGCCGAAATATTAACAGGAAGATACAATGTACGTGGGGGAATCTGGTCAACAAGTGCCGGAGGTGAAAGGCTTGACCTGGATGAAACAACCATTGCTGAGGTTTTCAAAGAGGCTGGTTATTCAACGGCTGCATACGGTAAATGGCACAATGGAATGCAGGCACCTTACCACCCAAATTCCAGAGGTTTTGATGATTTTTATGGTTTTTGTTCCGGCCACTGGGGAAATTATTACAGTCCAATGCTCGAACACAACGGTAAAATTGTTCAGGGTGAAGGATTTCTTATCGATGATTTTACAAACCACGGTATTGAGTTTATAGAGAAAAACAAAGACAAGCCGTTTTTTCTATATTTACCCTTTAATACACCGCACTCACCCATGCAGGTTCCCGACGAATTCTGGGAAAAATATGAGCATAAAGAGCTGAATATGTTCCATAGAGATAAAGAAAAAGAAGACGTAGCATTCACACGTGCTGCCCTTGCCATGTGCGAAAACATCGACTGGAATGTGGGTAGGATTATGAACAAAGTGGAAGAACTCAGCCTTTCGGAAAACACAATAATCATCTACCTTTCGGATAACGGACCAAACAGCTGGCGCTGGAATGGTGGTATGAAAGGACGAAAAGGTGCAGTGGATGAAGGTGGGGTGCGTTCGCCAATGATCATGAAATGGAAAGGAACAGTTGATGCCGGAAAAAAAATCAAAGAAATTGCAGCAGGAATTGACCTGTTACCAACACTGGCCGAGTTTGCAGGAATTGAATTAGATCTTGAAAAACCATTGGACGGAAAAAGTATAACACCTCTTCTGGTTGAAAACAATCCGACCTGGGAAGACCGAATTATTGTGAATCACTGGAGAGGAAAAACCAGTCTTCGTAACCAAAAATTCAGACTGGGATACCAGGATAAACTTTTTGAAATCGACAAAGATCCGGGCCAGTACTCTGATGTCTCGGAAAAGTATCCTGAACAATATGCTGCTTTGATGGAAGCAAAACGGAAATGGATAGCTGAGGTTGCATCGGAACTGGATGAAAAAGCTGACCGCCCCTTCCCCATCGGGCATCCAAGCCTTTTTCAAACCCAGCTTCCGGCCAGGGATGCCATTGGTCACGGAAACATAAAACGTTCTAACAGATGGCCTAATAGCTCTTACCTTTTAAATTGGACCAGCACAACAGATAGTATAACTTTCAGTTCAGAAGTTCTGACTTCAGGAGATTATGAAATAGAATTGTTTTACACCTGCCCAGAAGAAGACATAGGCTCAACCATTGAATTAAGTTTTAACAATTCAAAACTGGAATTTCAATTAACAGAAGCTTTTGATTCACCCCTGTTAAAAGATGATGACATTTATCCAAGAATGGAAGGTTATGTAAAAGAATTCAAACAAAAGAATATCGGAACCATCTACCTGGAAAAAGGTACCGGGCTGTTGACTTTAAAAGCCACCGAAATTCCGGGTTCTCAGGTGATGGATTTCAGATTGTTATTGTTGAATAAGATTTAATGTGGCATTTAAAACTAATAATTCTTTCTCCATTGCGGCCAAAATACCAAATAAGGTTCTTCCTCTAATTTCTTATTGTAGGCTTCAAAATTCTCATTTGTTCTGGCATCCAGGTGATAAACGTATTTTCCATAATATTTGGCATTTTTTGCAAGAGTACTTTTGAAATAATGGGCAATATCTGTGTGCTCAAAGTTATTCAATTGGTCATTATTCACTTTTACTCCATTAAGCCATACACCGCATATTTTGGGATCTTTCCAGGTTTCAAACTCTTCCTTAGATGGTAAGCGTTTTTTCAAACCCGGCATATATTGAACAATCTGTCTTTCTTTTTGAGACTTACTCATTTTTTCGTACAATGGAATTAATTTCTTTTGAGTGTCTTTATCAATTCCATAGTAAACCGGCTTCCCGTTCTTTTCTTTAATGTATTGCTTTAAAAGTTCATCAAAAGCTTTTTGTAACTCTTCCTCTGAATTTGTTTGATTTTGCGCAGGCAAAATCTCAGTTTGAGCTACGATATCTTTAACCTCTTGGGCAACTGAATTATCACTAAAAAGAACAATTGCGCTAAAAAGAACCGGAACGAGTGCAGATTGTATTGAAATGTTCCTCCATTTAGTTTTCTGTTTTGTCATCATTTCTAATCGTTTTTTGGTTTTTAAATAGTTGAATGAACATGAAAAGGATTTATTTATGTTCAGCCCGGTAGTGTCGGCTGTTTTTAATAATATCAAATGCCTGTAATCTGAAATATTATGGCGATTAACCACACTTTCATCAGCCAAAAATTCATGATTTAATCGAATCGCATTTCGGACCAAATAAAAGAAAGGATTAAACCAAAGAACAATAATAAAAACATCAATAAGCCAAATATCCAGAGTATGTTTCTGTCTGATATGAGCTAGCTCATGATCAATAATTGTCTTGTCTATCAATCCTTTTTCATAGTCGGATTTTGGCACAAAAATATATTTCCAATAACTGTGTGGCGGGTGACTATCATATGTTAAAGCGAGAGTTGCTTTACCGAACGGTATCAGATCGCACTGCTTGACTTTATTTCTTATAATTCGATTGAAGAAAATAAAACGAATTAATAACACCAGTACAATTACAGCATAAAACAGCAATATTCCTGTTTCCCAGGAAATATTATCTGATGTTGGAATATTTATTTTTTCAACTGTATCATTAAAATACAGTGTACCCTGAGAAACAATATTTTCAACCTGTTCCAGGGCCGGATTTTCACTTTTGAATTTAAGAGTCGGAATAACAAATGAAAGCAACCCGCTAAAGATCAAATAAAACCTGTTAAATAGGTGCATTCTTTCATTCTGCAGAAGCACATAATAAATGGCGACAAAAAAACCCGAACACAAAATTATTCTAAAAATGTAATCAATCATTTCTCCGAGTTTTTAATTTGTTGGTCAACCAACTTTTTCAATTCTTCCAGTTCTTCGTAAGTCATTTTGCTCGATTTTGTAAAAAAAGATGCAAACGTTAAAGCGGAATTATCAAAATAGTTTTTGATTATCCCGTTAAGATGGCTGGAGAAGTAATCTGATTTATCAACAAGTGCATAATATTGTCTTGAATTTCCCATCTGGTTATACCCCACAAATCCTTTTTCCTGCATTCTTTTCAGTAAAGTAGCTATGGTTGTTTTAGCTGGTTTGGGATCAGGATAGCCATCAATTAAATCTTTCATAAAAACCTTTTCATGTTTCCAGATCAATTTCATCAGTTTTTCTTCGGCACTCGCCAACTTCATGTTCTACACTTTTAGATTTTGTTCTACAAATATAGAACTTAATTTTTAATTTGCAACTCTAAGCTCTTTTTTCTTATAATTCATACCAAATTCAAAATCAGACTGAACAATTTCTCCACAAATCCATTAATGAATATTATAAACTTCGGACTTCGGGTTTCCGACTTCTAACTTTCTTAATATGAAAAAAGTAACAGGCATAGGTGGCATCTTTTTTAAGACAAAAGATCCGGAAAAAATGAAAGCATGGTATAATAAAAACCTTGGATTGGTCACAAATGAATATGGATCAGTTTTCGAATTCAGAAGTTCTGATGAACCGGAAAAGAAAGGATATGCTGTCTGGAGTCCGTTCAAAGAAAACACGGATTATTTCGAGCCTTCCAAAAAGGAATTTATGATCAACTACCGGGTTGAGAACATTGAAAAACTGGTGGAAGAACTTCGTAACGCTGGTGTAACCATCTGTGATGAAATTGAAAACTACGAATACGGAAAGTTTGTTCACATCCTTGATCCTGAAAACAACAAAATAGAACTTTGGGAACCGGTTGATGCTGTTTTTCAGGGAATGTATGAAGGGAAGACTACCAAGTGAACATCAATCTTACGAAGGTGTGAATCTTTAATTAATTCCTCCTATTTTGAAGGAGATTTCCACTATGGTGGGGATGACACTCTATTCAAATTGTTTACACTTTCTTTAGTTTTTTTTATCTTTCGGATGCTAAAGAAGTAAAACTATGAGACCCGTACAAAAAACCCTAACCCTGCTTTGTATTTTGCTGTGCAGTTTATCAGGAACAGCAGGTATAAATAAAACTGAAGAACCATCCAAATCGAAATCTGACACATTACTGATTTATCTCAAGGATTACGGTTTACATAAAACCCGGAAAAGAGATGGTATGAAATTCATAAAAAAGGCATTGGCAGATGTGACCGGAAGCCAGCCTAAAAAACTTATTTTCACCAGGGGAGTCTATCATTTTTACCCTGAACACAGTGAACGCAGACATTATTATGAATCGAATACTACCGATGAAAATCCGCGAATGTGTGCTTTTGTTTTTGAAGGTGTTGAGAACCTGGTCATAGACGGTAACGGCAGCACATTACTCTTTCATGAACAAATGCAACCATTTACTTTTGACAGCTGTAAAAACATTGTTCTGAAGGATCTTAAAATTGACTGGCCGGAACCGCTGATTGCACAAGCTGAAGTATTGAAGGTAAACGATGAATATATCGATATTGCAATAAATCTCAGGGAATCGCCATACCGGGTTGAAGAAGGTAAAATTACATTTAACCAGGGAAGATGGGGCCGAAATCCATGGAAAAGCACCATGGAGTTTGACAGGGAAGGACATTTTGTAGTTCCCAAAACCGGCGATTGGGGATGTTTGGGCAGAGGATGGAACGGATACCTTGCAGAAAATACAATTCCGGGAGTGTTACGTCTTCATTTCCCTTTTTTACGAAAACCGGCAGTTGGAAATTTTCTGGTTATGCGTCATGCAGAACGAATCCATTCAGGTATATTTATTCAGAACTCAAAAAACATTACGATTCAGAATTTAAATCTTTATCACGCTACAGGACTCGGTATTTTGGCTCAGTTTAGTGAAGATCTTACTTTTGACCGTTACAGAGCAATTCCAAACAAATACAAAAAAAGATACTTTGGAGGTGGTGATGACGGGCTACAGATTTCAAACTGCAGAGGGTTGATTACTGTTAGAAACTGTGAATTTGCTGGTTTAATGGATGACCCGATCAACGTTCACGGAACCAGTGTGCGAATTGAAGAAATAATCTCAGACAAACAACTGAAATGCAAATTTATGCATCATCAAAGTGTTGGACTTAACTGGGGACATCCCGGAGACAAAATAAGTTTTATTGAAAATGACAGGATGCATTCGCTTGGTACTGGAGAACTTGAAGAATTTAAACCAATTGATGAAGAAAATTTTATACTTACTTTTAAAACTCCGGTTCCAAAGTATCTCAAACCGGAAGATGCCCTGGAAAATCTTACCTGGAGTCCGGATCTGCATGTTACCGATTCGCACTTTAAAAGCTGCAGAGCGAGAGGATTACTTGTTTCCACACCTGGTAAAGTAGTTATTGAAAACAATACCTTTGAGTCCAGTGGTAGCGCAATCCTAATTGCCGGCGATGCTAACGGGTGGTTTGAATCGGGTGCAGTAACCGACGTTTTGATTCGAAATAATGTTTTTACAGAATTCTGCAATTCAAGTTCATATCAATTCTGTGAAGGTATTATTTCCATCTTCCCGATTATTCCGGAATTAGATAAATATACACCAACATTTCACAACAACATCCGAATTGAAGACAATGAGTTTAATCCATTTGATTATCCGGTCCTTTATGCAAAATCAGTAAAAAACATTTCATTTAATAATAATACGGTTACCCGCAGTAAAAGGTTTGAACCTTATCACCAAAGGAAATATACTTTTTCGTTTGAAGCCAGTAAAAACATATCTGTTATAAATAATACGTTTTCGGATGATTTGTTGGGTAAAAATATATTACTGAAGCTGACAGAAAAGAAAGAGTTAAATCTGGGTGAAGATCAAAGTTTATATATAGAAATCAAGTAGTTATCAGCTGTAGACATAAATGTCTGATAAAGTTGAAAGAGATCCCTCGCTTTGCTCGGGATGATAAAGGATCTGAGGTGTTTTTTTAATGGACAGCAGTGAACTGTAGCTATTATTTAAAAAAAATTACTTCACAGTTATCTCAACAGTCGCTCCTGCCGGGACTTTTACCGTTGAAAAACTATAGCCTTCTTCTTCTGAATAAAAGGCTTGTATTGTCTGATCGTTTACCTCGAAAACCGATCCTCTCTTTTTCATTTTAACATTCCAGGTTATTTCAGTTTTTGCATGATTGGTTAATATTGTTTTTGAATGCCCTTTGTGTTTTACTGAAATTTCGATACCCAGAACCGGGATATTTTTCATTTCAGCCCAGTCAGTTTCTTTTTCCAGCCTGGAAAAAGTAGAAATGGTATTATTTTCAGCGTTGGCTTCAATTCCCATTAAACCACGTGTAACATGTTCAATAATAGTATATGAATTTTCAGGATAATCGCGTCTGTGGTTATCCTCACTGCATAGCTCAACAATCATGGTACTGGCTATCTGCGAGTGACCATTTTCATAAAAAATAATGGGTAAATAGGACTTTAGTTCAACGATCAGCCTGGAGTAATTAGAAACATAATCGTTTACGAGGCTATTTATTTTCTTTTTATCTGAAATGGCATTAAAATACAAAATATAATGCTGAAAAGCCTGGTTACGTCCAACCAAAAAATAATCAAACGTTTTATCAGCATACATGATCGATTTGTATTTATGTTTCTCTTCATCCCACCAAAAATCATCTAAAAATTGTTGTTCTTTTTCTGCTAAAACAGACATCTTTTTAGCCTCAGCAGTTTCGCCGTTCAATTTTAATATTTCGGCATAAGCTTTATAGGCAGCAATTAATGAAGCGGTCATATCAATTCCCAGGTGTGTCTCTCCTCTCCCTCCTTCGTTATAGGTTGGTATTCCCCGTTTGTTTCCAAAACGTAACCTCCCGTTTTCCGGCTTTTCCAGATGCATATTACGTTCCCTGTTTGAAACCTCATGGTAACCCAGATCCCAGTGAGCCACGTACTCATTCATACTCAGTTTATAAAAGTTCATGAAGTATGGATTTTCCAAATACGCTTTATTTCCCGTCCACTGGAATAAGCGGTACGCATTATAGATAACATCAAAATTAGCAGGCAGATTATACCAAAAATCCTTGTCGTTTTCATAATCAACCGGAGCCGGTTTATCGTATCTGTTTATTTCCCAGTAAGAGCAAAAATCCTTTTCCTCACTAATATTTTGAGCAAACTTCAGAAACATATTGAAGTTATGTTTGTTCAATCCCAGAATTTCGGCACCAATAGCCTGATGTGAAACATCTCTCATACAAAATGCTTCACGATTCGGAAGTGCTGCTTCATACCAATATCCCACAGGATCTGATCCATCGTGTGCAAAGGAGAGAGCCTTATTTTTTGCCCACTCAAAAGCTACATTTAATTCTTTATGATTAGAGTTGAAAGTTACTTTTCCGTCCTTCTGTGCAAAAATATTCAGCGTACAGAGAAGAAGTAGTACTGAAGAAAATATTTTTATCATATTTTGATTTATGAATTAATCAATTCCTGCTTCCCTGCTCCTTCTTTCCAACAGAACAATATCACGCCACCTGCCATTCATTTTCCCGATTTTGTCCCTTTTACCCACCTCACGAAAACCGCACTTTTTTAATAGTCGAATGCTATTTTCATTTTCAGGAAAAACTTCGGCTTGCAACGTCCAAATGCCTTTTTTTTCTGATTTATGAATTAATTCGTGTAAAAGAAACTGACCAACTCCCCTGCCTCTTGACTTTTCAGCCACATAAATACTTACTTCGCCTACCCCGGTATAGATGCAATGAGTTGAAACATCTGATAATGCTGCCCATCCGATGATGTTATTATTATAAACTACAACCATCCGACAATCCTTTCGATGATTTTTATCCCACTCCTCCCAATCGGGACAAGTTTGTTCAAATGTTGCATTTCCTGTTGCAATACCTTCCTGGTAGATCCGGCTGATGTCGGTCCAGTGTTCTGGTTTTAATTCTTTGATTTCTATTGACATGGTTGAAAACTTTGCTTGACATAAAGTTAATAAAAAATACCCGACCTGTTCCCAGGCCGGGTATTCATTTTCATGGCATGTTAATTTGTTTCCAATCCTCAATTCACTGACACTGTATTAGCGTTTCCAATTGTTTTAAGTTCAAACCTGATTTCAAACTCATCTTTAATCATATTGTCACCAAGGCCTTTAAAGAAGGAACCCGATCCATACTTGATATCCCATTTAGTACGATCAATACTTGCAGTTCCATCCGCTGTTACTTTACCATCTACAACACTTATATTTGCCGGGAATGTAATTTCATGAGTAGCACCTTTCATGGTAAGATTTCCCTGCACTTCATACTTGTTGCCGTTAGCTGCTTTAATGTTTACAATTTCAAACTGAGCTTCGGGATATTTTTCAACCGAGAAGAAATCATCTGACTTTAGATGTCCAACTAATTTTTTATTCGAATCTTCATTTTCAAGATCGGTACAAACGATACTATTCAAATCCATATTTACAGTTCCGCCCGTAACTTTATTGTTCTCAACGGTCACTGTACCATTTTCAATCGACAGATATCCGGTATGATATGAACCGGTAATCTTTGATCCTGTCCAATACACTTTGCTTGAATTTGTATCCACCTCGAAAGCAACTTTTTCTCCTTTACCGTTATTCGCAACTACTATGGTAGCTGATAATATAATTCCCAATACTAATCCACCTAACTTTTTCATTTTTCTAGTTTTTATTATTTTGTTTAACTTTTATAACACAAAAATACACAGTAAAAACAGAGAAAAAAATAAACTAGTTTAATAAATAATACTTTTTAGTCTTTTTTTCTTACCCTTTTTGCAATAATCTTACTTAAAAATACGGGGGTAACCCCCAGGTAAGAGGAAATATGATATTGTGGAAGACGTTGCAGAAGCTCCGGATATTGTTGAACCAGCTCTTCATAATTCTCTTCAGCGGTTTTTGAAAGTATTGAAACAAATCGTTTTTGAAGGAAAACATACGACTTTCTTATATTGTTGGCAAGTCTGGGATAATAATTTGAAATGGAAGAAAAATTTTCTTCGTCGATAGAAAATACAGCACTGTTTTCAACTGCCTCTAAATAATATGAAGTTTCTGCAGGTGAAC
>Ga0272443_10006357_pt1 | contig 11747 bp, 9 predicted proteins | sample SSMAcet12_FD_193581 | JGI IMG/M metagenome (GOLD analysis project Ga0272443, IMG submission 193581) | Marine sediment archaeal communities from Little Sippewissett salt marsh, Falmouth, MA, United States - SSM-Acet-12 | ecosystem: Environmental > Aquatic > Marine > Wetlands > Sediment ... | reverse complement strand
GCGCCCTTCTCCGATAAGCAACTGATGGAGATGCTTGCCGTCGGCCGCAAGGGCTGCGACACGCTCTTCGCGCTGCAGCGTGAAGTGCTCGGCGACGTGCTGCCATGAGCGCCGGCGCAGACCGCGTGGAGACAGGGGCGAGGGATTGATGGCTGTGCGCCTGATACTTGCGACCGAAAACGAGCACAAGGTGCGCGAGATACGTGACCTGCTTGCCGGTCTCGACGTGGAGGTCACGCACCTTGGCGAGCTTGAGGACGCGCCGGAGTTGACCGAGACCGGCGACACCTTCGCCGCCAACGCTCGCGAGAAATCGCTCGCATGCGCGCAGGCGACCGGCGAACTGTCGCTGGCGGATGATTCCGGATTGATGGTGGACGCGCTCGGCGGCGAGCCGGGCGTGCGCAGCGCCCGCTACGCCGGCGAAGACGCCTCACAGCAGGACCTGATCGACAAGCTGCTGCGCGAACTCGACGGCGTTGCGCTATGCGACCGGCAGGCGCGGTTCGTCTGCGTACTGTCGCTGTGTGCACCCGAGGGCGAAGTCGGGCGCTGGGAGGGCCGCGTCGAGGGCGTCATCACCCTCCAGCCGAGCGGCGGTGGCGGCTTCGGCTACGATCCGGTCTTTCTCTATCCGCCTGCGGAGAAGACCTTCGCCGAGATGGACGCGGACGCCAAGAACGCGGTGAGCCACCGGGGACGTGCGCTGGAGAAGTTCCGGGCGGATCTTCCCGACATTCTCAGCGCTCGCGGTGGCTGACAGGGAAAACGAGGACGGCGTGAAGGGGTTGGGCGAGATGGCGAGTTCCGAACGGTGCGGCATATCAGGATGTGGCTGGCTGCTGATTATCACGGGCATATTCGCGGCCGGTGTGGCGGTGCTCGCTTGGCTTGTGCGCCTCGAGCTCGACGACGATGACGCAACGGTGTGGGTCACGGCGTCGGGCACGCGCTATCACCGGCACGACTGCCCGGCGCTCTCACGCAGCAAGCCGCATGAGATGAGCCTCGATGAAGCCCGGCGGGAGGGCCTCGCGCCCTGCGACCTGTGCGACCCGCCGGCGTAGTGGTGCACGAAAATCACTGACGACGATGCGAGGGGATCGAAGATGGAACTGAAGCTCTCGGCCCGCGAGTATCTCAGCCGCGGCGACAGCTACGAAGAGAAGATGCAGTACATGGTCGATGCCGGCTACGACGCCATCGAGTTGACCGGACGACCCGACATCCTCGAAGTCACCGACCAGATCGCGGACGCGGCGCGAAACACCGGTTGCGCCGTCAGCACGATCTGCAGCGGCGGGCGCGGAGCGCTGATGGCCGCCGAGCGCGACCAGCGCGAGACCGCGATGGAAGACCTCAAGAACTTCCTCACCGCCGCGGGCCAGCTTGGCGCGGTCGGCGTCATCTACGCCCCGCTCATCGCGGTGAAGATGAACCCCGATCAGTACACGCGTCTGCCGGACCTCTCGCCGCTGCGCGGCCAGCAGGAGCTTGAGATGGACCTGCTCGCGGAGTTGTCCGCGGAGATCGCCGAGCACGCCGAAGAGCACGGCGTCTGCGTGCTGTGGGAGCCGCTCAACCGCTACGAGCAGTGGTGGTTCAACAAGCTGTCCGATGGCGCCGCTCTCTGCGACCGCGTTGACAGCCCCGGCTGCAAGATCATGGCCGACTTCTTCCACATGAGCATCGAGGAAGACACGATCGCCGGCGCCCTGCGTGAGTACGCTGAGAAGTACGTGCGCCACATTCACCTCGCCGACAGCACCCGGGCTACACCCGGCCACGGCCACACCGACTTCGCCTCCGCGTTCGCGGTGCTCGACGAGATCGGCTGGGACGGCTACATGGCGCTTGAATGCAGCCCCAGGGGCGACGCGAGAGAGGACATCAAGCGGGCGGCGGAGTTGCTGCGATCACTTGCCTGAGGAGCGGATGGTGACGCAAGAAGACCGAACAAACGACGGCGGGCGCCCGCTGACGATACTCACGATCATCACGCCGTCGCGGTACTCCGGCGCCGAACGGATCGCGGTCTACCTCGCGGATGGACTGCAGCGTCGTGGCCACCGCGTGGTGTTCGCCTGCAAGGACAACGCGCAGCTTCTTGAGGCGCTCGAAAGCCGAGGCATCGAGGCCTACGCGCTGCCGATATCCGGCAAGGGCAACCTGATGGCGCCTCTGCTGCTCGCATGGTTCGCCGAGTGGGTGGGTGCGGACCTCATCCACACCCACCTCTCGACGGCCAGCCTGTGGGGCGCCGTGGCAGGCAAGCTGACGGGCATCCCCACGGTGGCGTCGGTGCACGCGCTGTGCATCAAGACATGCTACGTCTTCTCTGACATGCTCACCACCTGCTCGGAGGGCGTGCGTGAGTACATGGCCGGGCAGGGGATCCCGGAGGACCGGATCGAGGTCATGTACAACGGCCTCAACCCCGCGCAGTTCGAGAGCCTGCCGCCCGGGTCCGACGTCCGTGACGAACTCGGCCTCCCTCAGGACTCGCCTGTCATCGGCGAGGTCGCGCACCTGTCGCCGCGAAAGGGCCAGACGCACCTGATCGACGCGGTGGCACTGCTGCTGGAGCGTTGGCCCGACCTGGTCTGCCTGCTGGTAGGCGAAGGCGAGGACCATGAGATGCTCGCGGGGCGGATTGCGGACCTTGGGCTCGAGGATCACGTGCGACTGATGGGCTATCGCCCGGATGCGCGGAAGATCATAAAGGCGATGGACGTCGTGGTGCTCCCCTCGGTCGCGATCGAGGGCTTCGGCATCGCGCTGATTGAGGGGGCGTTCGTGGGCAAGCCCTCGGTGGGAAGCGACTCGCCGGGAATTCGAGAAGCCATCGTGGATAGGGAGACCGGCCTGCTGGTGCCTCCCGCGGACGCGGCCGCGCTCGCCGACGCCGTCGGCCAACTGCTGGCTGACCCGGAGCGCGCAGCGGCGATGGGGGCCCGGGGCAGGGAGCGCGCGAGAGAGATGTTTACACTCGATCGTATGGTCACGCGCGCGGAGGAACTCTTCCGCAAACTGCTGCGCGATTACAGTAAAACTTAACATACGAACATTGTCGCTGCCGCACGCGTCACATGTAGTGCGCTGTTGCGGATTCAACTATAAATGCCCCGATAGAACGTACCGCGACTTTACTTGACTCAGCGTGACAGTGTGCTATAGTCCTATTCTGTGGGGCGCAATGCTTAGTTGCGGTGTGCATAGAGAGACGCAAAGGCTCCTGTGCGGCGGATTTGGTGGAGGACAAGACAATCCCCCTCTTCTCGCAGTTGGTCGCCGTGCATGGTGGGAGGTGTGTGTATTGGCGGATCTGAACTTCGTAGCACTCACGGGCTTCTCTACGAGAGAGCCCGCGCTGAGGCAGAAGTCGTCCGGCCAGGTCAAGGCTGAATTCAGCTTTGAGGTGGATAGACCTTTTTTGCGGGCCAATGGCGAGCCGGTTTCCGATCTTTTCCTGGTGGACGCATGGCAGGAACTCGGCGAATGGGTGATGGAGAATGTCAAGGCTGGCACCCGCCTGATGATCGTCGGGACATTGAACAAGGAAAGCTACAACAGCCACGGTGCCCGTGAGCACATGACAATCGTCAAGGCGAAGTACATCCGGAAGACGAGCGGGGGACTTGCTGACCAGACGGGGGAACTTGCCGGACTGAAGGGCGACTCCTGGGATCAGGACCTGCTGCTGACTGCCTGTGACATCATTCATGATGCCATAGCGGATGAGGACGCGCCGGCCAGCCTCGACAGTGTCGAGGTCGCCGGGTAGCCCTGACACCCCACTGGCTACCAGTCTAATGATGGTGATTCGGCAGCCCACAGAATGGGCTGCCGAATCCTTTGGGGGATGAAGAATTCCCGCACACGCGGAGTAACACGGTGAGCACCTCAGAGGCGGAAAACGCGGCCTACCTTCATCTGTGTACGGACGGCGCCAGCACGCGGCTGGCCGCAGTCGGTGCATGTCAGGCCTCGGTAGCCTGGAAGGCAACCGCGCGCCCCGGCGAGATCGACGGGCAACTGCTCAGCCTCGCCTCGAAGCTCGACGCGGACGAGGTGCTCGTCTACGACGCGCGCCTTCCCTCCGCACTCCTCTCACAGGACTCCGTCGCTCATGCCACCGCCAGTCTGCGAACGCGCATGCGCGACGTCATGGCGGGCGCGCTGCTGGTCTGCCCCACCCTCCGCGACCTGTCCCTCCCCGCCGTGGCTCGGCAGCTTGGCGTGGCCGATGAAGGCACACCCGCGGTCATAGGCCATCCGGGCGAGGGCGCAGAACTGTGCCGTCGTGTGGTCGAGGCCCTGAAGCGACGTCTAGCGCAGATGCCCGCGCCCGTGCTGGCGCTGATCAAAGACCTCGTGGGAAATGACACCGATTTCGGGTGGCTTGGGTGGGACGAGGTCGAGGTGCCCGCGCTCGACGCGGCAGCGCTCGAGATGCTCCTCGCCGGCCGCCCGAAGACGCCCGCGATGCGCCGCCGCGAGCGCCTCGACATGCAGGCGCCGCTGCCCGGCGCGGCGGCGGGCCTGCTCGGCGAGGACGGCCCGGTCGCGGCCTCGATGGAGCGCTACGAGCATCGCCCGGGGCAGATCGAGATGGCCGAAGGCGTCGGCATGGCTCTCGAGGACGGCGAAATCCTGATGGTCGAGGCCGGGACGGGGGTCGGAAAATCCCTCGCCTACCTCGTTCCCGCGATCCTGTGGTCGCGCGCAAATGCTCAGCCGGTTATCGTCTCCACGAACACGAAGAACCTTCAGGAGCAGCTTATTGAGAAGGACCTTCCCCTGCTTCGCGACAGCCTCGGAATCGAGTTTGAATCCGCGCTGCTCAAGGGCAGGACCAACTACGTCTGCGTGCGCAGCTTCGCAACGCAGGTCCGCGACGCGATGCTCTCGATGATGCCGGACGACCGCAAAGCCGTCGCCTACCTGATCTCGTGGTTTGCCGCCTCCGAGAGCGCCGATCTTGACATGATCCCCGCAGAGGCGACCTCGATCTTCAAGGGCCTCGGGCGGCTCATCGGGCAGGTGCGTTCCGACCGGGCGACCTGCCTCGGAAGAGGTTGCCAGCACGCCAACCGCTGCCCGCTGCGCGTGGCCCGGGCTAGCGCGCGTAATGCAGATGTCGTCGTCGCCAACCACGCGCTGACGCTGGCGGACACGCAGTTCGACGTGCTGCCGGAGGCGGGGCGCGTGATCTTCGACGAGGCGCACAACCTCGAGAACGTCGCGACGGACCAGCTTGGCTACGAAGTCTCGAACTACAGCTTCCGCGAGTTGCGGAGGACGCTCACGGGCGGCAGCCGCAATCAGGGCTTCATCGACAGCCTCGCGAAGCGCCTGCCCGAAGCCTCGGCGGCGAAGGCATCGGCGATCTCGGACGCGCGTTCCCGACTCGGGGCGTCGGCCGACGCGCTGGAAGGCGCGGGCGAGGCGCTCGGATCGGCGGTGATCGATCTGTGCGTCGCGCTTGACCAGGAAGCGAGCGCCGGACGCGCGCGCATCCGCCTCGACGGGCAGATCTACGCCACTGGTGAGTGGCAGCGCGTGGGCGAGGCGGTCGAGGACGTGCGTATTCTGCTCAGCACCGCCGAGGATGCGCTGGGCGCGATCGCGGAGGAGATGGCGGAGGGCGCAGAGCGCGGCACTCCGGAAAGCGACATCGCGATCGAGGCCGCCGGGGCGCGTGTGCAGGTGGCCGAGCTTTCGACTGCGCTCGGCACGGTGATGGACGACGAGCCGGGCGCGGGTTACGTGCTGTGGGCGGAGACGGTGCGGAGGCGCTGGGGCGAACTGTGGCGACTGGCCGCGGCGCCGATCGACGTCGGTCCGGCGCTGCAGCGGGCGGTCTACGACAGGCGCGACTCGGTGATCATGACGTCGGCGACGCTCACCGTGGATGGATCATTCGCGTATATGAAGCAGCGGCTGGGACTTGACGGGGCGGAGATCGTCCCGCGCGAGCAGGTCGTCCCGTCGCCCTTCTACTATCCCGAGCAGCTCATGCTGTGCGTGCCACATGACATCCCGACGCGGGGCGAGGAGGGCCGCGACGAGGCCCTCGCGGAGGCGCTGCTGGACATCGCTGAGGTGGCGGGCGGCGGCGTGCTGCTGCTGTTCACGTCGCGGGCGCAGATGGATCGCGCATTTCAGCGAACCCGCGGGCGACTTGCGGACATCGATCTGTCACCGATCTGCCAGTACACGTCCGGACCGCGCAACTGGCTGCTCCAGCAGCTTCGCGAGCGTGAGAACACGGTGCTCTTCGGGCTCAAGAGCTTCTGGGAGGGCGTGGACGTGCCTGGCGAGGCCCTGCGCTGCGTGGTCATCACGAAGCTGCCTTTCCAGGTGCCGACCGACCCGATCGTACAGTCGCGCTGCGAGCTTGCGGACAAGCGCATGGCGCAGGGGGGCAGCGACTACTACATCCCGGAGACGATCCTCGCGTTCAAGCAGGGCTTCGGGCGGCTGGTGCGCTCGGCGACGGACTCGGGCGTGGTGTTCGTGCTGGACAACCGCATCATCACGCGGCGCTACGGGCAGCGGTTCTTCGCGTCCATCCCGGACTGCCGCAACGTTGTGGCGCCTTTTCACGAGTGCCTGCGCGAGGCGGAACGGTGGCTTGGGCGGAGCCGGTGACAAGTGCCTGGGCATGCAATATAAACACGGAGGCGCATTTTGATGGCCGATGACGAAATGATCTGGACGGATGACGGCTGGTGCATGGCTTGCGGTGACAACAATCCGCGCGGACTACACATGAAGTTCCGCGAGGAAGGCGACTACTACGTGTGCGATTTCGTTCCCGAGCGCTACCACCAGGGCTGGGAGGGCATCGTGCACGGCGGCATCCTCGCGACGCTGTTGGATGAGGCGATGAACGACATGCTCAGCCGCAACGGGGAGCCTGTGGCGACGGCCGAGCTTTGCGTACGCTACAAGCAGCCGGCGAAGATCGGCGTGCCGCTGCAGATCCGGGCGTGGATGACCCGCGAGCGCCCGCCGCTGTGGGAGGCTGAGGGCGATATCACCGACGCAGATGGGCGCGTCGTGGCCACAGGAACCGCGAAACTGATGCGTGTTAAGGCAGAGATCTAGTTGCCGGTGACCAGTTGCCAGTTCCGAGCGACGGCAACAGCGTACGACGAACGACCGCAGGCTGGAAGCCTGCGCCACGTGAAGGTATTAGAATGTCGCTGACTTAGCTCCGTTGCGGTTGCCGTTACTGGCAACCTGGAACCTGAGCACTTCCCGAAGGGATACACATGATCGTAGACAGCACATGCATGGCGAGGCTGGTTGCGGAGGCGCGTGAGTACGCCCGCGGCCTCGTAATCAGGCGCATCGTCCAGCCTCGCCACGACCTCGTGGGGCTGGAACTTGGTCGGTCGGGCCCGTGGGCCTGCCTGATCATCGACTGGTCGGCGGAATTCGGGCGATTGCACCTCGCCGAAGAGATGCCCGAACCCGGCCTGCGCGACCAGCGGTTCAGTGGCACTCTGCGACGGCAGATCAGGGGCGCGCGGATCGAACGAATTGAGCAGATCGACTTCGACCGACTGATTGAGATCGAATTCAGCAACTGCGCGCAACTGGGCCCGGAGTCGCACACAACTCTGATAGCGGAACTGATGGGACGGCACTCCAACGCGCTGCTGATCGACGAGGACGAGAGGATCATCGAGGCGGGCAAGCACGTGACCGTGCGCGTCAATCGCTACCGTCAGACGCTGCCGGGGCTTGCGTACGTGCCGCCGCCGGAGTTCGGTCGCGTGCCGCCGCAGGTTGCCACTGAGGAGCAGGTCGCCGAGAAGGCCGCGGCCGTCCTCGATCAGAAGCTCAGCAACTTCGTCCGCTCGACGTGGCACGGCGGCAGCGACCTGTTCGTCGCCGAGGTCTGCGCGCGAGCAGAGCTCAGCCCGGACGCGGCCCTCCGTGATCAGCCGGAGGCGTGGGAGGCATCGCTGGCGGAGACGCTGCGCGCGATCCCGGCCGAAGCCGATGCTCCCGGCGATGCGTGGATCTACTGGGATGAGGAGGGCGAGGCGGCCGAATTCGCGTACCCGATCGAACTGCAGCACCTGCCCGACCGGCGCCATGAGCGATGCGACTCGCTGAGTCGAGCGATCGACGAGGTGCAGACGCGGATCGCCACCGATCAGCGCATCCGGATGCTCAAGGAGCGGCTGATGGCGGCCGTCCGCGACGCCGAGAAGAAGGCGACCCGCACGCTCAAGAAGCGGCGTGAGGCGGTCATCGAGGCGCAGGAGGCCGAGAAGGATCGTGAGCGCGGCGAACTGCTGACAGCCTACCTGCACCAGGTGCCCGAAGGCGTCGACGAGGTGACGCTGCCGCGCTACGAGGGCGAGGGCGAGATGCAGATCGCGCTCGACCCGGATCGAACGGCGGTGGAGAACGCGCAGGCGTACTTCAAGCGCTACAAGAAGAGCGCGCGCCTGAGCGAGATGGCGCCGAAGCTGCTGGCCGCTGCGCGCCATGAGCTTGACTACGTCGAGCAGGTGCGAACGCAGATCGAGGTAGCCGAGACGGTCGATGACCTGCGTGCCATCGAGGACGAGTTAGTCGATCAGGAGTACCTCAGCGAGAAGAAGCCGGACAAGTCGCGCTCAGGGCGTGAACGACGAGGCCCGCGACGCTCGGAGACCTCGGATGGTCACGCGCTGCTCTACGGCAAGAGCGGTCAGGAGAATGACGAGGTCCTTCGGGCGGCGCACCCCGACGACCTGTGGTTCCATGTCAAGAACGCCGCGGGGCCGCACGTGGTGCTGCGCAGCGACGGGCGGCCCGACGATGTGCCGGAGGAGGCGATCCTCGAGGCAGCGCGTCTCGCCGCCGCGCTCAGCAGCCAGCGGCGTGACAGCAAGGTCGAGGTGGACTGCGCGCTGGCCCGAGAGGTCAACAAGCCCCGGCGCGGACGGCCGGGCCTCGCGTACTACCACGCCGACCGCACGATCCTCGTAGACCTCGACGAGATGCGAGAGGATCAGCGCACTTCGTAGGCTCGCGCCGCTTCGACGAAGTCCTCGGTCTGCGCCAGCTTCCACGTGTCCCCACCATCGGTCGATGTGATCATCGCGCGGTTGTGATAGAGGCCGGGGAAGTCCTGGCTGTAGGCGTGGTTGCTCCAGTGGTTGTAGGACACGTAGAGATTGCCGAGACGGTCGATGGTGAGCTTGTGGTAGTAGATCGAGTAGCCGCCTACCGGCGGGATCACCAGCGGCTGCGCCGGCCCCCACTCCCCGCCCTTCGGCTTGCGCTGATACGACAGCCCCATGTAGTACGTATAGTCCGGCAGGTACTCATCGACGCCGCTGCGATTCTGGCGGTAGACGAGATGCAGCGTGTCTTCCGGGTCACAGACCAGGCCGATGTACGTCTGCGCCCCGCGGCCATCCTCATCGGTCTCTCCGTCCACCCACCCGGAGTCGAGCACCTTCACCGGCTCCGTGAAGCCGCCGCTGATGTCATTGGGGCGAAGCGAGCGCGCGTAGAAGAAGTTGTCGCCATGCGCGCCCGTGACCACGTGGATGTAGCCCTCACTGTCGAGCACGACCGCGGGCACGTTGTGCACGTCGTTGACCGGCGGCGCGTAGGCGATGAAGACCTTCTCCGAAAGCTCCCCCGTCGCGTGGTCGTAGGCGGCGATGTACGTGGGCACGCCGGGCGCGTCAGGCTCCGCGACTTCGCCCCAGACGATGTAGGTGCGGCCGTCGCGCGTCGCGAGCGTGGACGGCCCGCCGGAGTGCAATGCGCCTCCGAGGCAATTGTCGCTCACGAGGATCGGCTCCGGCACGACGATCTGGCCGTCCTCCACGCGCGGCAGGAAGAGCAGCAGATCGTGGTACGCGCAGAACCGCGCCGGATGAGGGGCGGTGGTTCGCCAGCCGACCAGCGGCGGCACGCCCTCGGGGTTGTTGTGACCGGTGAAGTACTCGAAGTCCGCGAGGCCGCTGTTGACGAGCTGAACCTGCCACGTCCGCCCGCGGTCTGGCGTGTAGATGATCGAGTCGGCGAGGTCGGAGCCGGTTCCGTTCAGGCGGATGGCCGTCCACGCGCCGCCCTCGTCGTCGAAGGCCCAGCGGCAGGCCCGGAAGCCCGAACCCGATGACGGGCGCTGATAGCCAGGGAAGCGCTCGCGGATCGCGTCCGTCCACTCCCGCAGCACGAACCGGTCGCCCTCGAGCACCTGCGCCCCCGCGCTCCAGTGGCGGTGTTCGGTGCGGTGGCGGATCCACGCGCGATTGCCACGGTCGAAGTACACCTCGTTCGGCTCGAACTCAGGGGCGTAGCCGAACTGCCAGTCCTCGTGCTCATACGGGCGGAGGACGATCGGCATCTCGAGGGGCTCGGAGACCGGCGACGCGCCCACGCGCGCCTGCAGCCGCGCTCGGCTCGCGGCGAGCGGATTGCCGGACGCGTGGACCTCGAGGTACGCGTCGAACCGCGCACCCTCTGCGGCCGTCTCGTCGGCGGCGGCGGTGACCGGCACAATCATGCGATCGGTCGCGTACTCCACCGTTTGCACTGGCGGCTCGGACAGCGCAAAACGCACGCCCTCGCCCTCGGGCTGCACCAGGTTCAGGTCAAACTCGCCCGCGTAGCCCTCCGGCGGATAGAGTACGATGCGGAAGTCGGCGCTCTCGCCGGGCTGAAGGTAGCGAGCAGTCTTCCGCGGCGCGAGGAGCAGCCGGCTGCCGCCCGGGTCGAAGTACGCACCGGGGTCCATCGTCCAGTACTTCAGGCCCGGCACCGTCAGCGTCACGTCCATCTTGCCGATTTCCCAGTGCCAGAGCCCGTCGCGAGCGCCCTCATCTTCGTCGATGGCGTACGTCACGTCCTCGACGGGTTGCACCAAGTCGAACTCGTGAACGACCGCGCCCTGCGCATCGTGGAGCGTGACGGCCTGGACGCCAGGGTCGTGGAGTGGCGCCGCGGCCACCTCGAACGCGCCCTCGGGCGGCGGGAAGTAGACACTGCCGGCGGTGTTCGGGTCATTGAACACGAGGCCTGCCTCGACAACGTAACGTCCGCAGTTGGCGGACATGCCGAACATATAGTCGCCGCCGCTGAACTGCACGCGGTAGAGGCCGGTGCGCTCAACGTCGATGGCCACGGTCTCCTGCTGCATTTCCGCGCCGTGGGGTCCCCTGCCCTCGTCGCCATCGTCCGGGAGCGTGACGGAGGCGACTTCCTCGCCGAAGGCGTCGCGTACTGAGATGGGCATCGCGTCGGGACCATCGTAGATGTTGAGGTCCCGTTTGCTGAAGGTCATGGTGAGCGGGCCGGGCTCTGGCGTCATCAACACTGTGCCGGAGCCGCGGATAACCGCCGGGATCTCGAATGCCGAGCAGGATGCGATGGAGAGGATGGCGAGGAGCAGGGCCATTGAAACGCGCGAGGAAAATGAATGACGCATGAAGACACAGGCCTTTCTCTGTACAGTACAGGACGGCGGTTGAACAGGTGCGGGGAAGCACAGCAAACACGCAGGGTACTACGGGGTGAGGCCGACACCGACCTCACCCAACGCTGTTGCCGACAGAAAGCCCGGGCGGCGGCTAGCTGGTGTCGTAGGCCAGGTCAATGACCACGGCGTTAATGCCCTTCATCATCAGGAAGGTGTCCTCGAGCGTGTCGAAGATCTTCTTGAGATTGCTCGGCGCGTTCGGCGAGCGCATCGGGCTGACGCGACCGTCGATGTAGACAACCCC
>Ga0272443_10006356_pt1 | contig 11747 bp, 9 predicted proteins | sample SSMAcet12_FD_193581 | JGI IMG/M metagenome (GOLD analysis project Ga0272443, IMG submission 193581) | Marine sediment archaeal communities from Little Sippewissett salt marsh, Falmouth, MA, United States - SSM-Acet-12 | ecosystem: Environmental > Aquatic > Marine > Wetlands > Sediment ... | reverse complement strand
GAAGCCCACGAAGAAAAAATCACTTGAAAAGCCCATGCGGCCGTCATCCCGGCGGAAGCCGGGATCCAGCGGCCTTGGCGAGCCGGGAGGCCTCGGGCCGGGCCGGAAGCGCCCCGTTGCTGGGGAACCCCATTGGTGTCGAATTTTCGAAATCGAGGAACAGCGGGACCGAAAACCAAAAAGCATGACCACGAAGAGGACGAAGGAGACACGAAGGACACGAAGCCACACGAAGAAGGTGTGTCACATGTCTTGGGAGATAATCACAGCCTCGGCGATCTGGCGCATGCTCTTCCGGGAATCCATGCTTCGCTTCTGGATCCACCTGAAGGCCTGATCCCCGGCCATGTTTTTCCTGCGGATCAGGACCTCCTTGGCGCGCTCGATCACCTTCCGGTTCTCCAGTTCCTCCTGGATTCCGGACACCCTCCCTTCCAGTTCCGCGCAGTGGACGGCCAGGGCGGTGAGATTTCCAATGGTCGTCACCTGGTGGACCTCAATGGGGTCGAAGTCGCGGGGCTTGTTGGTGAAGACGTTCAGGACGCCCAGGACGTCGTCGTCCCGGATCTTGAGGGGAACGCTCAGGAGGGAGACCAGGCCGAGCTTGCGGGCGATCTCCTTGTCCTTGTACCTGGGCTCCTTCTGGACGTCCGGGATTTTGAGGACCTGGTTGTGGGTCGCAACGAAACCTGCCACGCCCTCCACGCGGCCCATGGTGCGCGGTCTCGCGTACTCGGGGTCCAGCGCCTGGGTGGCCTTGAGTCGGAGCACCTTGGGCCGGACGCTGTCGTCCACCATCCAGATGGAGCAGACTTCGTAGCGCATCTTGCCCGCGGTGATCATGACGACACGGTTGAAGATGTCGTCAAGGGGCCGGCCGGAGGTGATGGAATGGGTGATGTCGGTTATCGCCTTGATGTAGTCGGCGTAGGTTTCGGAATCGATTGTGCCCATGTTTGGCAATAAACTACCTGACGGATTTCTGCCACTCCTTGGCAAATATTTCGCCGATTCGGCCGACCTGGCTGGGGTCGATCTCCATAGCCTTGGCCACCTCTCGGTAAAGGGCCTTGCGATCGTTGTTCTCGGCGTCCACAAGGGCCTTGAGATCCCTTTTCTCCTTGAGCCCCAGTCCACCCATGTCCTTGATGTCCACGAACCCGTCGTTTTTCTCGACGAGTTTCCCCTGCTGGTAGAAAGGCTTCATCTGCTGGTAGCGCCTTTTCATCTGTTCCTTGAGCCCGCGAATGGTGGGGTTGGAGACCTGGGTGGCGTCCGCGGCCCAGGCGGTGCCGGGGGCCAGGCACAGGCGGAGGAGCTGGAGGCTGCTGTCTTTCTGTTTGTTCTTTTGGGTCCCGTCGGGCTTCTGGCCGCGAATGTCGTCCACGATGTCCTCGGCGACCGTTTCCACCTCTTCGGCCGGGAAGTAGATGTTGATGGTGACGCAGGCGAGCACTGTGGAGAGCAGGAAAAACACGGAAACCCAAAGCGGCTTGTTATAACGTCTCATGGTGACCTCCTGAAGGAGACAAATGGCCCTTTTCCGCAATCTCAGCGTCGATCCGTGGAATGCCTTGTGCGGCGCACTCCCCAGGAGGCCTCCGCGTCATCCCTTGATCCCGTCGTTTTTGCGAAAAAAGGCATGTATGCTCTAAAACTCAATAATGCCCTGAATTCGTTTGTGGGTGTGGCCTAGCGGATGACCGGCCCACCCTTTGACTCGAATATCCTTTGAATCCTCTTGACCATGTCCTTGAAACTTATCCGGTTGTCGGGATTCTGATTTACAACATTTACCCCGGAAATACCACCTCTTTTTACCAGATACTCCGTCCCTCCCTCGTGGACGGTCCCGTTGATCTGGAAGACGTCGTTCTTGAGGGTGGCGTGGATCCCGATCTTTTCATATGCGAAGTCGCTGAACAGGCCCGCGAAAAACCCCGCCATGCCCACAAAGGGGCTGCCTCCGCCTCCCAGCCTCGAGATGTTCTCCACGGCCTCCACGCTGATCCTCTGCTCGATGCCCGGGCGGTCCACGGTCTCGAGCAGGAGGTCGAACCTCTGGGGCTGCCCGTATGCCAGCCTGAAATCCTCCAGGTTGCCCTCCAGGATCCCGGTGACCCGCCCGAACTCGGTTCCGTTGGTCATCTGGTCGAGGTTCAAACCCCTCCACTCGGCGTCCAGGCTCACCAGGGGCCCGGGCGAGAACAGCCTGGCGAGGCCCACATTGCGTATGAGGAGATCGCCTCCGAAGATCCGCCCCGTGAAACCACCCTGGCTTGTGATCGTCCCCCCGGCGAACCGCACCGGGTTCAACGCCCCTTCCAGGTATCCTTGGGGCGATCCAGGCCAGAGATTCGCGAGGAGGGGCCCCAGGGGCATCCGGTCCACTTTCAGGCTCGTCTCCGCCGAAAACCCGGAGTCGGCGCTGTAGGTGAGCAGGACGTCCCCCAACTCCATCTCGCCGCCCATGACCTGGATTCGATTCGGGCCCTGCACCCGGAACCGGTTGGGGGCGGCCTCCAGCTGGAGGGACAGGGGCTGCTCCTGGAGGTAGGGGGCTTCAAGGGCCTGTACGGACATGTGCCCTCGGGGAGGGTCATCGGCCTCGACGGGAATCCCCTCCTTCGTGAACCACACGGGCAGACTCAGGTCCAGCCCTCTGAGGGCGAGGTTCGACTCCTCGGACGACACGAGGCCGTCCGTTACCCTGATCGCCCCCCGGATCTCCATGTCCTCCCCCTTCAGGCGCAGGTTGAGAGACCCGGATGCAGACCCGTCCACCGTCAGGCTCGCGAGGGCGGGGGCATCCATTTGATAGGGCTCGGCAACGAATTTCCTGTAAACGGGCCCCATGTGGAAAGGGGGGACATACAGGGAAAGGTCTGCCAGAGGGCCTTCGGGGGCTGCCCCGCAGGTCCCGGCCACCTTCACTGACAAGAGGTCCTTCAGCTCGAACTTCACCCCGGGCAGTCGGATCTCGGAGTTCCCCTGGAGCAGGACGGCTTCCAGATCCAGGCGTGCGGGAGCCTGCCCCATGTCCAGATAAAACCGATCGTAGAGCACTTCCCCTCCGGTCACCCGCAGAAGCGAGGAAAGGGAAAGCCGGGGGGCGCCCTGCTCATAGGTCCCCTCGAGTTCCAGCGACGCCTGGATGCCCTCTCCATAGAGCTCCAGTTCCGCGTTTTCCATGGCCAGGTCACCCAGGGCCAGGGTGGAGGAAAAGGTCCACGGTCCCCCGGCATGTTGGGTTGCCTCCAATCGAAAAGACTCACGGCCCTGGATGCCATATGGGCTCAGCCGTTCGTCCATCGTGGACAGGAGGTGCAGAAGGCCGGCATTCTCCCCGGCCGCTTGGATGGATCGGGTCGTCGAATCCACGGCCACGGCGAGGGTCACGGGTCCCGCGCCTTTGGAGGCCAGACGGAGCGCCGGGAGGCTGAAGGCCCCGAGTGTGGGCCGTAAAACGCCGCCCTCGGCCGTCACCTGGATCTCTTCGAGGGCCGCGCCCTCTCCGGGCTGCCCGAGGGTGATCCCGGGGGCTTTGATCTCCAGGACCTCGACGCCGAGCTTGTCCCTGGTGCCTTTCAGGCGGACGTGGACCTCGGCCGGTGCGTGGCGCAATGGGGGGTGCTCCAGGCGGACATCCCCTGCGCGGAGGTCCGCGGAAAGGATGGACTCGGGCCAGGGGCCCTTCGCGTGGATCCCGCCCGAGATGACACCCTGGACTCTTCCTTCCGGGAGAAGGATCTCGACGAGGTTGTTTTCAAAGAGGATTGAGAGGTCCGGGCTGACGGTCACGCTGTCCTCCAACCTGGCGTGGAGGGCGCCTTTGAGGGCGATTTCCCCCTGTACTTTTATGGGCTCCATTTTTTCGCGGAGCCCGGGGGGGAGCATCGCCGCGATGTCCCTCGGGGCAAGCTTCAACTCGAGGGACTCCAGGGAGGCTGTGGGGATCGCGGCCCATGCCGCCTTCACAAAGCCCTTCAGGCGGATCTCCGTGCCCGGGCTCACAACGGAAAGGAGGATGTTTCCGTCCCGGAGAATCCTCCCCGAGAGGTCCACGAGGGCCTCGGTTTTCATCCGCACCCCGAGGGGTTCGGGGAGGTCCATTGGCAGGAACGGGCGGATATCCCCTGTTTCGGCTGTCAGGGACCGGACCAGGACGGTTTCGGCGACAGGATCGAAGTCCAGGAGCGCATGGAGGTCCAGCCCCTGGATTTTTCCCCGCTTGTCCGTCAGAAACCCCCCTTCCGTGGCGAACCGGCCCCGGACGAGATTCTCCCGCCCTGCACCCAGGGGGACGGTCCAGACGGTGCGGATGTCGGGGAGCGTGACGGAAGACCCACTGTCCGTGAGATCGATGGAGGCGCTGCAGGAGGCGCTCAGGTCGCCCGACGAGGAAAGCCTCGCATCCACAGCTTTTATTTCGGCTTTCATGGAACCCGTGGTCAGCACGGCCCTTCCTCCGGAGAGCACGGCCTCTTCCATCCTCACCCTTCGAAAGGCCGCGCGGTTGAACACGGCCCCTGCCGCCCGGGCGGCCCATGAGGGCTCACCCGAATCCGCGGGGGGGAGGGCGAAGACCGTCTGATCGCTGAGATGGAGCTCCGGGCTTTGAATGCTGACGGTGTGGACGACGAGGGTCCGGTCCCCGAATTCACCCTCCAGGGACATCTCCGCGGAAATCCCGTCCAGGCCCACGTGAAAGCCTTCGGATTCCGGGCCTGTTGAAGAGACGGCGATGCCCCGGGCCTCCACCCGAAGGGGATCGAGGCCCCAGTCGAGTTCCCTGATCTCGATGTCCAGATCGAGAATTCCGGCGGCGTGTTCAACCGCGAATTGCTTCACCAGGGAGGGGTTTCGGGCCAGGTAGAAGAGAAGAGAGCCCAGGAGGACCCCGAGGAGGAGCAGGAGAATTCCCGCCGCCAGGAGGCATCTTGTGATTATCCTCTTCACTCGAGCCATTCCCTGGTCCGGAGAATGAGGTCCTCTTCCGCGGCGCTGATCTCCCGAAAGACCCCGAGCGCCTCTGGGATGGACCCGTTCGTCTTCTCCAGGACCGATTCAAATAAATTGAAATGCCTGTGGTAGAGGGCGACAGTCAGGATATAGGCGTTGTTGAGGCCCCCGGAGCCGAATCCCTTGAAACGGTCGGTCTGGTAGTGCGTGGACATGCGCTCGTAGTCCTCTAGAAACCGCTGGAACACCTCCTCCCTGGCGGCCAGCTTTTCCTCCTCGGTCAAGGGACCGTTGTACAGCTCGTGGAGCCTGGTAAAAAGGGGATCCAGGGCCCGGGAGAAAAGGCGCTCGTCGTGAACCAGGGAGCGCATCCCCCGGGCCTGGGGGGACTCGGGGCCGAACTCCCGTTCCAGGAAGGCCAGGGCCCCCCTTTTGCCGATGAGCGAGGCCAGGCTCTCGTTGAACAGTGGCTCGCTCTTCACGTAGAGGGTGGCGTGGGTCATCTCGTGGAGGATGGTCTCCGCGAGGTCGGCCGCGGATCCCTCCAGCAGGTTCTTGTGGACAGGATCCTGGAACCAGCCCAGGGTGCTGTAGGCCTCGGCGGGCCAGATCACGGCGTCGAATCCTTCCCGCTGCAGCTCCTCTTTTTTGGCGCCGGCGGCTTCCGGGTCGAAATAACCCAGGTAAGGCACGCGCCCCACGACTGGAAACCACCAGGTGACGGGTTGAAGCCGGGTTTTTCGGGCCGCGGATACCGAGTAAACGGGGTTTTTCTCGTCCTGGAGATACACGGTTTCGTAATTGTCCGTGGCCGCGAGACCCAGCTCCTCTTCGCCGAAGGCCTTGATCCGCGGGACCAGCAGAAGCTTTTCCCTCTGGTCCGGGTCGAGACCCGGGTCGGCGAGGGCGGTCTCCAGGGGCACCGAGTTGTTGAGGATGCGAAACTGCCCGGCGGCGGCCTGGAGCAGATAGGAGACCGAGCACCCGGGCAGGACGAGCTGCAGGCAAAGGATGATGAGAAGCCCCCAAGGGGAGCGGCCCGTGGGGCTTATGAATCCATGTCTTGCCGTCATTTCCCCTTATTCCATGTAGGTACGGTACCAGTGGCCGAACACGATGAGGTTCCAGAGGTGCCAGGAAGTGTCCCGGTACCCGCTCATGTGTGCGGCAACGAGTTCCTTGACCTTGCCGGCGTCGAAGACACCCTGTCGCTCGATCCTTCCTTCATGGAGGTAATCCTCCACGAGAAAGCGCAGCTCCTTTCGGAGCCAGGCGTTGATGGGCAGTTCAAAGCCCATCTTGGGCCTGTTCAACAGGGATTCGGGGAGGATCCCCCGGAAAGCGCTCTTCAGTATCAGTTTACCCCGGTTGCCCTTCATCTTCAAATGCCCGGGCAGGCTGAAGACGTATTCCACGAACTTGTGGTCCAGCATGGGGACCCTCACTTCCAGGGCGTTGGCCATGCTCATTCGATCCACCTTGGTCAGCATGTCCCCGTGGAGCAGGCCCCGGGCGTCCAGGTAGAGCATGAGATTGAGCGGGTCCCCGGGAAAGCGGCTTTCGGCTCCTTTCACGTCCCGGCGAACCCGGTCCAGATAGAGGGTGCCCGCGGGCGGGACCCGGAGGAGGGACCGCCTCTCCTGGAGGGGGAAGATCTCACGCCACCCGCAGAACCTTTCCGGAAAGGTTTCGCCCATGCCCCTCAGGAATTTTTTCGCCCTTCGTGCCAGCTCCAGGCCCGGGGCGTTTCGACGCTCCGGCAGCATCCCGACGCAGGGTTCTACGACCGCGGAGCGCAGGAAGCGGGGAATCCTTGTGTAAATCCGCGCCCAGTGCTCCCCCCGGTACATGCGGTAGCCCGCGAAGAGCTCGTCGCCCCCGTCGCCCGAGAGGGCCACGGTGACGTGCCCCCGGGTTTTCCTGGACACGATGTGGGTGGGCACGGCCGAGGAGTCGGCGAAGGGTTCGTCCAGGTTTTCAAGGACCGCGGTGAAGGCGCCCAGGACATCCTCGTGGCCCAGCCGGAACTCGTGGTGGTCGGTCTTGTGAAATGCGGCGACCTCCCGCGCGTAGGAGGTTTCGTCAAATGTTTTGAGGTCCCGGTAGCCGATGGAAAAGGTCTGGACCGGCCGATCCATGTGGCGGCTCATGAGCCCCACCACAATGCTGGAGTCCAGCCCGCCGCTCAGAAAGGCCCCCAAAGGCACATCCGCGATGAGGCGGCGGGCCACGGCCTCGTCCAGGAGCCTGAAAAGGTCCCCTTCCAGAGTCTCCATGTCCCCGGGCCCGGGCTCGGGGTCCTTTTCCTCCTCAAGGCGATCCGTTATGTCCCAATACTCTCGAATCGAGAACTCGCCGTCTTCCACAAGGGCGTAGGAGCCGGGCGTCAGCTTGCGGATCCCCCGAAAGATCGTGTGGGGGGGGGGTATGAAGTTGAGCGTCAGGTAGAGATCCAGCCCTTCCCGGTCGATCTCCCGGGGAACGGCCGGGTCGGCGAGGACGGCCTTGATCTCCGAGCCGAAGACGAGCCTTTCCCCGTCCCAGGCATAGCAGAGGGGTTTGATGCCCAGGCGGTCCCGCACCAGCCAGAGCCTCTTCCTGGGGGCGTCCCACAGGGCGAACGCAAACATGCCGTTGAACCGCCCAAGGCAGTTCAGGCCCTCCTCCTCGTAAAGGTGGAGGATGACTTCCGCATCCGTGGCGCTCTTGAAGGTGTGGCCTCGCTCGAGGAGCGACTTTCGAATTCCCTGAAAGTCGTAGATCTCCCCGTTGTAGACGAGCCAGATCGTGCCGTCCTCGTTGCTCATGGGCTGTCGGCCCGCGGTGGAAAGATCAATGATGCTCAGCCGCCTGTGTCCGAGTCCGACAGGGGGCATGGAGAGGACCCCCTGGTCGTCCGGGCCGCGGTAGGCGATCCGCGCGCACATGTCAGCCAGGAGTTCTTCTGAAACCGCTCGTCCCGTGAGGTCCAGTTTTCCGCAGATGCCGCACATCATCCATCCTTTTCAACGAGGAAGACAAGGCCTCATTATGCCCGGAGCCGCGGGGTTGTCAAGGAGCACCCCACCGGGTGCGGGGAGGCGGCTTCACCTTCCGGCGTGAAAGCCGTTGATTTTTATATGAGAATCCTTTAGCCTCTACCTGTTGATCCTTTTATTGCACAATCAGCATTCAGAGTGGGGAGTGGCGTATGGGAGCGTGCGACAGGATGCCTGACAAGAGCCGCAACTGTTCGGAAAACGACCTTTTTTTTGACTATCGATTCTCGTTCCCCGATGGATCTCTGAAGAAAATGAGAATACATCTGGATCCGGAAACGCTTCGATACATGCCCCGGGACGGGTACCGCCCGGACACCTGGACAGAGCTGGAGTTCTGCCGCTGCGGGTGCTGCCCCCTCGAGCCGGAGAAGTGCCCCCATTGTCCTGTGGCGGTGTCCATCAGGGACATTGTCTCCGAATTCGACGACAGGCTCTCTTATGACGAAGTCGAGGTGGAGGTGAGGACCAAGGAGAGGAACTACTATGAAAAAACCAGCCTTCAAAAGGGGCTGAGCTCCATCCTGGGTATCCTCATGGTGACGAGCGGGTGCCCTGTTCTGGACAAGCTCCGCCCCATGGTGCGCTTTCACCTCCCTTTTCCGACCATTCTGGAGACGACCTTCAGGACCACGGGAACCTATCTGCTCGGCCAGTTTTTCCTGAAAAAAAACGGCATGGACGCGGATTTCACCTTCCAGGGACTTGCCGAGATATACCAGAAGGTCACGCTCGTCAACAGGTCCATGGCGGAGAGGATTCGCAAACTGAGCCGAAAGGACGCGAGCGTGAACGCGCTGATCCTCCTGGACCTCTTTGCCGTGGACGTGCCGCTCTCCATAGAGGATCAGATCAGGGACCTGGAGCCTTTTTTCCACACCTATCTGCGGGAGACGCGGTGAAGGGCGCGAGGTGATGAAAACTCGAGCGAGTATCTTTTTGTAGACATGTGCGGGGCGTCGGCCGGCGGGACAAAACTCGACCGCACATTTCTCATGGACATCTTTCGTGGAGTCCTATAGTAAGATAGTAAAAGGGTGTTCACCCATGGTGCGGAAACCACGCTGTTTATGCCCTGAAATTCTGATTGTCGACATCCATTCCGCACGCGACAGGTTCGGTTTCCGTAAGAACGGACCATCGGCAAGGTTTTTGCATATTTATTCGGTTGGATTTTCGAAGGAATATACGCAGTCCCAGGAAGCAGCGTGTTAGGAATCAAAGGATGCCTGAGAAAGCCATGAAGGTGACCTTTTGGGGAACAAGGGGGTCCATTGCCGTCCCGGGCAGGGACACCGCCCTCTACGGCGGCAACACAACCTGCCTTCAAGTAGAGCTGGGAACAGAGGAAACCGTCATCATTGACGCTGGAACAGGCATTCGCAGGCTCGGCGAGCGCCTCCTCAAGGAAAATGGGCACAAAAGTATCCATCTTCTCATGACCCACGTGCACTGGGATCACATCATCGGATTTCCCTTCTTCGGGCCGGCCCTTTCATCGGAAATAGACATGTACGTCGACGGCCACCCCAGGTGCATGAACGGGCTCAAGCACACCTTTGACACGCCCATGGGGGGAGGGTTCTTTCCCATCCGGCTGGAAGACATCCGGGCCCGGATGACCTTCCTGAAAACCGTGAGCCGCAAGGCCCTGGAACTCGAAGGCGCGGTCATCGACAGCATGCCGTTGAAGCATCCACAGGGGAGTCTCGGTTTCCGCTTCAGGGGCGGAGGGCGGACGTTTGTCTTCTTCACGGACAACGAACTCCGGGACGAAAAAGAGGTCGACCGTTACGTCCGGTTCTGCGAAGGGGCGGATCTCCTGATCCATGACGCCCAGTACACGCCCGAGGAAATAGGCACAAAGCAGGGCTGGGGTCACTCGGATTATGAGAAGGCCCTGGACCTGGCCCACAAGGCCGGGGTGAGGAGGCTGGTCCTTTTTCACCACGATCCGGGGCACTCCGACGCGGACCTGGAGGGGGCCGAGGTCCTGTGCAGGGAGGCGGTTTCAGGGCGGGGCTGGGACATGACCGTGGAAGCGGCCCGGGAGGATGACACGATCGTCGTCTGAACGAAAGATGGGAAAAATGGAGCGTTCCAGGGAAAGAGTGCTTGTCCTCGGGGGGGGCCGGAGCGGCAAGAGTTCATGGGCCTTGAATTACGTGGAGCGGGAATACCGCTCCCGTCTTTTTCTGGCGACGGCGGAGGTTCGGGATCAGGAAATGGCCGAGAGGGTTCGGCTGCACCGGGAGGCCAGGGGCCCGGAGTGGGCACTGGTTGAGGAACCCCTGGAAATCCCGGAGATCCTGGTGAAAAGATGCGGCGCGGGGGACGGTGTGCTGATCGACTGCCTGACCCTGTGGCTGAGCAATGTCATGCTTCAAAAGGGAGAGGCGCAGGTCGAATCTTATAAAGAAAGGTTTTTTCAGGCCCTGAAAACAACGCTGGCCGGTGTTGTCATGGTGTCCAACGAGGTGGGCATGGGAATTGTCCCGGAGCACCCCCTGGGGAGGGCGTTTCGAGATGCCGCGGGACTGTTGAATCAACAGGCGGCGGCCATTTCCGACAGGGTGGTGTTCATGGTGGCCGGCTGCCCCCTGTGGCTCAAGCAAGGGGAGGCCCGGGAGAAAGACATATGAGTAGACTATTTGATCTCGTCGTCCGCGAGGGCGGGGACGGCGAAAAAGAGCCTTCAATCAGCGTGGGGATACGCCTGGAAATGGGTGGAAAAGAGGCTGTGTGCCCTGTTTCGGAATTCTGCCGGAGCGCGGAATGCCTGCAAAGAGAGGTCGAAAGGCTCAGGGAGGACCTCGAAGGGGCTTTGGAAAAGGCCCTCAGCACCCTCAAAGGCGAAAGCGGTGCTGCAGGGCCGGTGATCTCATCGGAGACGTCTCCGGAAGACCTGTGGCGGTCCCTGGCCTCCATCCCGGATGAGAGCGCTTTCATGGAAGAATTCAACGCACTCGAAGAAGCAAAGCGGAGGGAGGTGGCGGAATACGTCCTCACGTCCTGCAATATTTTTTCCGGCCGCCCGGCCGCCTTTTCATCCCGTTATGACGCGGAGACCGCTTTTCTTGAATGATCTTGCAAAGCCTCCTGGTACCAGGCAAGGACTCCCGCCATGGCAGGGACTCACACAGAAAACCCTTTTTACCTATTCATCGAAATCGCAGGCGCAATCGAAACAAAACCCCCAGCCCCTCTGAAAAGCACGGCCCCGGAGGGCTTGGTGCTCCCTTCGCTCCCAAATCTCCCGGCCTGGTGATTGCCGGCGGTTGCGGCCGGGGGCATGCCTGCCCCGGAGGCGATCAAAACGCCCCGAAGACATTTTCCTTCATCGGGGTGCAAGCCAGTTAGTTTCCATCCATAAATGGCCCTTCTCCGCAATCTCTGCGTCAATCCGCGGGATTCCTTGTGCGGCGTACTTCAGTACGCCTCCGCGTCATCCCTTGATTTCCTTGACCTTGCGAAAAATGCCCACTTTATGTTCAGGAAACTTAGCAGTGCCCAAAAGTCCTTTGTGGATGGGCACCAGTTAACCTGGAAGATTCCGATGATAGGAAAGACCCTCGCATCGTCATTCCGCCGGAAGGCGGAATCCAGCGGCCTTAGTAAACAAAAAGACACTGGATCCCGGCTTTCGCCGCAATGACGAGAAGGGGGCCGCAATGACGAGAAGGGGGCCGCAATGACGAGAAGGGGGCCGCAATGACGAGAAGGGGGCCGCAATGACGAGAAGGGGGC
>Ga0272443_10006355_pt1 | contig 11748 bp, 6 predicted proteins | sample SSMAcet12_FD_193581 | JGI IMG/M metagenome (GOLD analysis project Ga0272443, IMG submission 193581) | Marine sediment archaeal communities from Little Sippewissett salt marsh, Falmouth, MA, United States - SSM-Acet-12 | ecosystem: Environmental > Aquatic > Marine > Wetlands > Sediment ... | reverse complement strand
CTGAAAATTCTCCATTGGAGGATGTCGATCCATCGACACAATTCAGTCCCCGAGTAGGACTCGCGTATCCCATCACGGATCAGGGAGTTATTCATGTATCGTATGGTCATTTTTTCCAGGTTCCCAATTTCGATTATCTTTATGTGAATCCAGACTTCGAATTGTACCGATTACAAAGCACTGTTTCACCGCCACCCAATAGCCAATTAAATACTATCGGAAACGCGGAGCTGGAACCACAAAAGACCGTGATCTATGAAATTGGATTGCAACAACAATTATCTGATGACTTCGCCCTCGATATCACGACATATCGAAAGGATATTCGGAATTTACTGGGAACAGAGGTCTTTCAATTATTTACAGGTGGCTATTACGCACAATACAGAAACCTGGATTACGCGAATGTGAAGGGTGTAACGGTTTCGTTTGAAAAGCGGCAGACGCAGGGCATTGCTGGCGTTGGTGCCACAATCGATTACACGTTTCAGATTGCAAAGGGAAATGCGTCGGATCCGAACGATGCGTTCCTCAACAAAAATAGTGGTCTGGAAACCTTGAAACAGATGCGTCCCCTGGATTGGGATAGACGACATCAAATCAATGCCACGCTCACAGTTGGCGATCCGGGTAATTACAATGTAAGTCTCATCGGTCGCCTGGCAACCGGTTTCCCCTATACATCTGTGCGAGGTACGGGAGCGTATATTGAAAACAATGCCAGACGTCCCATGATCTATACGTTTGATTTATACTATTATAAAAACTTCAAACTGGGTGCATTAAATTACACCGCATTTGTGCGTGTTTTTAATCTTTTTGATCGACTCAATGAGAGAGACGTATTTCTGGATACAGGCAGAGCCAATTATACTTTAACACCCTTTGATTTGAATTATATCCATCCGCGGGGTATTAACGAACTGGGTGACTATTTCATCCGACCCGATTTTTATTCAGCTCCGCGCGAAATACAAATAGGTCTATCTGTAGAGTTTTAGATTGTGTAATTACATTACATAAGTTAGAGGACTGACTATGAAATCACTAATTAAGATAATTGTAACACTATGTATAATCTTGATCGTTCCGGATATATTCTATGGACAGGCTGTGCAGCAGCGTGTCCCTGATCCCAATACGGGTGACCTGTCGATGTTGAGAACCGGAATAATGGACGGTAACAGGATAGGCACACGTTTTAAAAATTGGGGCGAAATAGCCGAACATCCCTACAGTCCCTCTTGTGAGTGGCCGCAGGGAACCGGACACGAATATCAGGATGGAGTCGCACTCATCGTGTGTGTCTCCACGTTTGATACTACTGGCAAGAGAATACACCCCATGGAAACGCAATATCGAGAATTTGTTGATTTGAATCCTGAGGATCCGAGTGAGTTATGGGGATGGGCTCCTTTACCCGGTTACATCAGCGAAGGATCGACATCACCCGCCATGAGCGATGATCCGACGACGTGGCCATCCCACTGGCCTGACAAACCGTATTCATGGGATGGATATTGGAATGGGTGGTTTGGAAAGGGGAAGACTCAGGCACAGTTGGAAACTTATTTTGTATTTGATGATGATCCGGATGAGGAGTGGGGCATGTTCCCTGATCCCGATGATCCATTGCGACGTGGCGTGGGTCTTGAGGTTGCTGCTCGATATTTCCAATGGTCTCAAGTGTTAGCTCGAGATGCAATTTTCGCGCTATATTTCATCACGAATGAGGGTAAAACGAGTTACGATAGCGTTTATTTTGCCTTTTACACAGACTGGGGACTTGGCGATTTGCCGGGAGAGGATATGGATAACATGGACGATGCGGGTTCATACGACCTCGACCTCGATATTGCCTATGCCTGGGATTTTGACAATACCGGTTTCAGAGGGTGGAAGGTCGGTTACGGTGGATTCGCATTCCTGGAAAGCCCTGGCATCTCCTACGATGGACGGGATAATGATAATGATGGAATTCGCGATGAATCCAGGGTGAACGGCCCCGGAGAATGGCTGGATCAGTATCCATACGGCGTTCAGGACGTCGATGATTTCATTAAACACTTCACCAGAGAACCGGCACCGCACTGGGCCGGAGACGAAGATGGTGACTGGCGAGCTTTCACAGATATCAATGAGAACGGTATCTGGGATGAGGGTGAACCACTCAATGATGATGTGGGAATGGACGGTGTGGGTCCCAATGATATTGGCTACGATGGTCCTGATGAAGGTGAAGGCGATGGTTATCCAACGCTGGGATTGGAAAATTTGCCTGGTGAACCAAATTTTGGCAAAACTGACAAGGATGAGTCCGATCAGATCGGACTGACAGGATTCGAGATTTTTTATGTTCACTATTATGAATTAACAAATGATGAGCAAAACTGGGATGTTTTTAGAAAGTCTCGTAGTCCTGAAGATGAAGTGAAACAATTAGAGGGCGGAAATCTCGGTATGTTTTTCTCCTCAGGTCCTTTTAGATTGGAAGCTGGTCAAACCGAAAATTATTCAATGGCATTATTATTTGCGGATGATCTGGAAACCCTGGCTCGTCGAAAAAAGACCGTTCAAAATATTTACAATAATGACTATCGTTTTGCTATACCACCCAATAAACCCGTGCTGACCGCAACGCCGGGTGATGGAAAGGTTACACTGCGATGGGATTCTGAAGCTGAGAAATCATGGGATCCATTCCTGCAAGAGAACGATTTTGAAGGCTATCAGATTTATCGATCCACCGAGGCGAAATTCAGAGAGGCGCTCACTATTACCAACGCGTACGGTGATGAATTCTATTATTTACCGATGTCGCTCGATGGTAAACTTGCTCAATTCGATCTTGTCAACGAATATGTGGGATTGCATCCAGTGGACGAAGAAGGCATTAAATTCAATCTGGGAAATAACACCGGATTGCGTCATATGTATATTGATACAACTGTGCAAAACGGTCAAACCTATTTCTATGCTGTGGTATCCTATGATCGTGGTAAGATTGACACGACCGCAAATGGCATTGAAGGGTTAACTCCTATGTGGTGCAACAGTAACATTGAAGTCGATGCTGCCGGTAATTATGTGCCAGATATAAACTGCGCGATCGTCACTCCAAATCCCTATGCTGCGGGTTATCTTCCCCCGCAATTAGATACGGATAAATACGCTTCATCGGATCACATTAAAAAGATAGGTCCTGCTACGGGCAATATGAAGGTCCATTTTGTGGAAGATGATTCCGTAAAAGATGACCATACCTATGAAGTCATATTCCGGGATACGTCAAAATTCCACTATGAAGGTTCTGTATTCTTCTCAGTCGTTGACTCAACAAGCGGTCGCGTTGTTTTGCAGGATCTGGAATTGACGGAGCAGATGGAAACACCCATTTTTAATGGTCTTGTATTGGATCTCGAAAATGAGGAAAAGGTGAAAGTTGATTTTGATCGCACCGGTTGGCTTGTGGGAGAAAGTACATACAGGACAACAGTCGATTTTGATCCCGCTTTCTCGAGTGAGCTGAATCCGTCATTCAATGTTTCCGTCCCATATCCGGCTGACTTTTCGATTCGCTTCTCCGATACTGTGATTGATACCTCGGATAAAGGAATTGGATTTAAAAATGTCCCTGTGAAATTTTCAATCTGGAATGTGACGGATAATGAACCCGCACATTTCTTCTTCACAGATATCGTTCCGGATTCAACTCTTACACCCGATACGACTGAGGCAATTCTGCTATTCGTCCCAAATCCTGATGTGAAATATATCAAGCTAAATGCTACCTGGAGAATCAAATTTATGAGCGATACTCTGAATGTTTCCATGCCACCACAACCGGATGATATATTTTATATTAGCACGACCAAGCCATTCAGAACTGGAGATACATTGAGGTTTTCAGTTGAAGGTGTGAAATATAATGAAGGAAGCGCGAAATCAGATCTTGATGACATCTATGTCGTTCCCAATCCTTATGTCGCCGTGGCCTCATGGGAGCGCAAGAATCCTTTTCTAAAGGGACGCGGTGAACGCAGAATCTGGTTTGTGAACCTGCCACAAGAATGCACTATTCGTATTTACACGGTTCGAGGCTATCTGGTGGATACAATCGATTATAACGGACAAAATTATCACAGTCCCGAGTATGATCCTGGTATTGAAATGTCCGGCACTCCGATTGGCGCGGTTCCTTGGAACATGATCTCCAGGGATGGAATGGATATTTCCTATGGTGTATACATTTATCATGTCGATGTGCCTGGGATTGGAGAAAAAATCGGGAAATTTGCAATCATTAAATAATTTGGACTAAAAACTGTGTAATTCAGGAAATTTTATGAATAAATTCAGACATAGTAACAACATATATCTTTTGTTCATCATGTATGTGACAATTATAATCCTGATGGATCATTGTCCCAAACTGATGGCTGAACAGATTAATATCAGCAGAATAGAGCGGATGCCCAACAAGCCGGCTCCATATATCATGAGGGACTGGAAGGAGGTCACCAGGGGATATGATTCATTAATTTTTGATTTTGACCTTACTGGTGAATTTTTGCCCCTGATCAGCTGGAACACAACAACTGTGAATTATCCTGATCATGATAGTTTTATTCTACATACAACGGTTGGAACGCCGCACACGGGTAACGGTGAAGCAATTAATATTTTACCCGCTGTTATCAGTGCATCCCTCATTGGAATCGATAAGAGCAACCAGAATGGCATCAATTGGGTGTTGATGTGCGAAGAGTTCTTCAATAAAAGACCGCAGGAAAATGTGTATCTAAATGGTCCTTCCACAAAAAGTGGGAACGACTGGTGGTATGATACCATGCCGAACGTGTTCTTTTATCAACTATATGATTTATATCCGGGTACTGGTGATTTTGATTTTCAATTTACATCAGTTGCGAATCGTTGGTTGGAGGCCGTTCGCACCATGGGAGGACGTACCGCACCCTGGCAGAAGCCTTCCATGAATTATCGTGCCTGGTCTTTATCAACAATGACCCCAAAAACTGTCGGCGTCAAACAACCTGAGGCCGCTGGTGCCATCGGATGGATATTATACAACGCGTATGTGGCGACTGGTAAAGATGAATATCGAATCGGTGCTGAATGGTGTCTGGAGTTTTTGAATGAATTTCCCAGTAATCCATCATATGAGCTTCAATTAACGTATGGAGTTTATATTGCAGCGCGAATGAATGCTGAACTGGGCACGAATTATGACATTGAAAAACTTATAAACTGGTGTTTTGATACCAAAGACAATGTACGCGCGTGGGGAGCTACTCTGGGTAACTGGAATGGGTACGATTGTTATGGTCTCATCGGTGAAGCAAAGTATACGGGATATGCGTTCATCATGAATGGGTTTGAACAGGCTGGTGCTCTTGTACCTCTTGTCAGATATGATGAACGATTTGCACGGGCGATCGGAAAGTGGATGCTAAATCTTGCGCAAGCGACTCGCTATTTTTATCCCAAGTATCTGCCGGATGAAAACCAGGATAGCGAAGAATGGGCCCATGTGTACGATCCTGATTCGTATATAGCGCATGAAGCATTTCGTGAATATGCGCTTGGTACAGCGATCAGTCCGTACGCGACAGGCGACTTCATTCGCAATGGATGGGCAGAAACCAATCTGGCTCTGTATGGCTCCTCTCATGTCGGAATTTTTGGTGCAATAATCGATACAACAAATGTAGATATGGTCTTGCGGCTCGATGTAACCAAAACAGATTATTTCCAGGATTTTGCATTTCAATCATATCTGTACTTTAATCCATATGAGGAGTATGTGTCGATTGAGCTGGATGTTGGTTCCAGGGAAGTCGATTTGTACGATGTTGTGAACAATTCTTACATATCGCGTTCTGCAACGGGTATGATTTCTGTTGATATCCCTGGCGACGAAGCGATAATTGTGACACTTGTTCCATCGGACATGATTACACATTATGATGGTGACAAACTAATGGCCGATGAACATGTTATTGATTATCATTCAGGGCAGGATGTTGTGAATTTCGCACCCAGAATAAAAAGCCTCGCGCCCACCAGCGCGGAAGTCGTTTCTGGCGGTTTGATTCATATCTATTGCACTGCAGGGGACGTGGATGGTGATAGCCTGATATATGAATGGCATGTTTCGGGTGGAACGATACAGGGAGATGGCCCCGTCGTCATGTGGCTTGCTCCGGATACTGTCGGATTATACGATGTTGAGTGTACGGTCACGGATACATATGGAAATTTTGTTCGAGCAACGGCTTCAATTCATGTTGTGGAATATATCAACCATACTCCAGTCATACAAACCATCAATACGAGCGCTCACAAAGCAAATACGAATGAATCGATTACATTATATTGTAATGCAAATGATCCGGATGGTGACGATTTAACATATCTGTGGAGTACATTGTTCGGAACGATCCAGGGGGAAGGACAAATTGTAACCTGGACTGCCCCTGCTTCGCAAGGGTATTATATTCTTAATTGCAGAGTAGAGGATACGTACGGTGCTCAGGCGCACGATAGTATTGGAATCGTTATCCTGGATCCCGATGATATTGGTACAGGTGTTCCGCTTGCGTACTATCCGTTCAGCGGAAATTCTGATGATTGGAGTGGATTTGAACATCATGGGATGAATTATGGTGTTTCTCTGGTCGAAGATCGAAATGGTAATTCGAACGAAGCTTACTATTTTGATGGAATTGATGATTTCATCAAGGTTACCAATACCGATTTATTGAATTTCACTAATGAAATCAGCGTTTGCCTGTGGATGAATATTGAAGATTTTTCAAGTAGTGAAATGTATCCCATATCTCATGGAAATTGGGAAAATCGATGGAAATTGTCAATCAGTCCTGAGAGTCATACGATTCGCTGGACCGTGAAAACGAGTACGGGAATCAAGGATTTGGACTCTGAAACTGGTTTAACGAAAGATCAGTATTATTTTGTCGTGGTGACCTATGATGGACAATCGATGAATATCTATGTGAATGATGTACTGGATGCGACCACAGAATTTTCCGGAGCCATACTGAAAACGGATATTGATTTAACCATTGGGCGAGTTCTACCAACGAATACATGCTGTAATTACAATGGTATTCTGGATGACATTCGTATTTATAACTACGCGATTTCATCGGAAGAAAGGGAAAATCTATATTCACCGGCAACGAGAGTATCATCCGATGAGGACGATGGAAAAATTAACACGTTTAGCTTGTGTCAGAATTATCCGAATCCATTCAATATGGAGACGACATTACAATATTCAATGAAACATAGGGACAGGGTTACGCTCGTCATTTATGATATTATGGGCCGTGAAGTGCGGCAATTATTGAACGAAAGAAAATCAGCAGGTACATATTCAGTTACATGGGATGGCAGGGATGATAATAATAATGATTTGGCAACCGGTTTGTACATGTGTAATATGAAAGCTGGTGAATATAAATCTACAATAAAACTTATACTATTGAAATAAAGTACTGCAAAATTTTCAATATAGGGAGAATGCTATGAAGTACAAAGTGTTATGCATTTCAATCCTGATTGCGTTATGTTTTGTGACATCTGTGGGTGCACAGTTTGTCTCGGATGTAACAAAAGTCGCGATAACAGCTGCTCCATTTCTTGAGATCGGAGTTGGTGCCAGAGCCATGGGGATGGGAGGCGCCTATGTTGGGCATGCGGATGAGTCGAGTGCTTTGTATTGGAATCCCGGCGGTGTAGCCAGAGTGACCAGACCAGAGGGTATATTTGTTCACATGGACTGGATCGCCGATATAAATTTTGATTATGTTGGCTTTGTACTGCCAGCGGGGAGAATAGGTTCGTTTGGTATCAGTATAACATCACTGAGTATGGATGATATGTTGGTGAGAACCGAAGAGCGTCCACAAGGAACGGGAGAATATTTCAAGTCGGGCAGTATGGCTCTTGGTTTAACCTATGCACTGAACCTGACGGATAGATTTTCTATCGGATTTACTGGTAAATATGTGCGTGAGGAGATCTGGAAAGAATCAGCCCAGGGAATTGCAATTGACATTGGCACTTTGTTTACAACGGGTTTTCATGGAATGCGTATCGGTGCATCGTTAACAAATTTTGGTACAGACATGCGGATGTCCGGAGAGGATCTCATTACATATCATGATATTGATGATCAGAAATTGGGTAATAATGATGAAATATACGCTGAATTGCAAACTGATTCCTGGCCAATGCCACTCAATTTTCAGGTTGGACTTGCGATGGAATTGATTGAAAACAATGTTCATCGCGTTACGTTCGCGCTTGATGCAGTACAACCGACTGATAATAAAGAAAGTGTTAATCTGGGATTGGAATATGGCATTCGTAAATGGATATTTTTGCGAGGCGGGTATAGAAATCTTTTCCTGAAAGATAGTGAGGAAGGATTTACAGTTGGAGCAGGAGCCAATCTCGATTTCTTTTATAATTTACCGTTTCGATTCGATTATGCTTACGCAGATTTTGGAAGATTGGAGAGTATTCACTGTTTCACTGTGGCATTGGAATTATAGACGTATGTTATCATTAAATAGCTTGAGGGAATAATGTTGATGCGCAGATCAATATGTATATCTATGGCTTTATTTTTATTCTTGTTTTGCAATCATGACACCACATCACACCATCAAGGCAAGATCGAACTGGTATATTGGTCTGCGAACAATCAATATGAGATAAATCTGGCTGAGCTTATTGTAGAGGAATGGAATCAAAAACATCCTGATATCGTAATCAAGCATCAGCCGATCCCGGAGGGACGGTCGAGTGAAGAGGTCGTTTTAGCGGCAATTGTCGGTAAGACAACGCCCGACGTTTATTCGAATATGTGGCCCGGCGATGTCGCGCTCTATGTACGAGCGAATGCACTGCTTGAAATGGATCAATTTGCCGATTTTGATTCGCTCGCCCTGTCTCGTTTTGATGATGACAAGCGTGCGGAAATGGAATTTAATGATGGACACGTCTATCAGATGTTGTGGAAGACGAATCCCATTATGATGATGTATAATGTCAACACATTAAAGGAAGCGGGATATGATGGTCCGCCCGAAACATACGAAGAATATCTTGACCTGGCAAGCAAGGTTACAAAAGACACGAATGGAGATGGTTATGTGGATCGCTGGGTTGGTATCACTCAAATATTGGTGACCTGGTGGCAACGCTTTTTTGATTATTACACATTGTACATTGCGGCGACGCAAGGAGAGACATTTCTTGAAAATGGAGAAGTCGCTTTCGAAAACGATTACTCTGTTCAGGTGTTCAAATTTCTGCAGACGTTGTTCAATGAGAATTATTTTCCACGAGAAAGAATGGACGCGAGAGCCGATGTTTTTCTACATAGCATTGTAGCTACACGTTTCACAGGACCCTGGGAAATAACGCATGCCGAAAAATTGAAACCGGAAGGTTTTGAATACGATTTCGCAGCCGTACCCAGACCGCATAAGAACGGTCCGAACTTCACGTACGGCGATTACAAGAGTATTATTATATTCAAGAATACCAGGTATCCTCACGAATCATGGGAATTTGTGAAATATTTGGTATCAAGAAAGAATGATTTACGACTGTTACAAATGACGAATCAGCTGCCCACGCGAAAAGAATTACTTTCGGATAGTGTGTATCACGACTATTTTGAAAAGAATCCCATGATGGTTCGTTTCGCAGAACAAGCAGAAAATGTGCGCGGCGTCGACGATTCACCCGCATTAAGAGAGATATTCGAGGCAATTTCTCAGGAATTTGAGGCATGTGTGATTTACGGGAAAAAAGAACCGGAACAGGCTGTGAGAGATGCTGCACAGCGAGTTCGTCTTGTTATGAAATAGGAAGGGGTATGTTTGATGAGTGTGAAAAGGGATAGAGTTGGTTATCTGTTTATAGCACCATATCTGATCCATTTCTGCATTTTCGTTGCGTTTCCTTTAGTATTTTCATTTATTCTTGTCTTTCATCGGTGGGATATTATCTCACCAATGGAATGGATCGGTCTACTGAATTTTCAGCGGCTTTCAGGAGATTTATTGTTTTTTAAGGCCGTGATGAATACAGTTATATTCCTGCTCATTCATATTCCTTTACAAATAGGAATAGCTCTTTTCCTGGCTGAATTTTTAAATCAGAATATCCGGTTTCGTGGTTTCTTTCGTGCGTCATATTTTTTACCAGTCGTTGTCTCAGGCGTGGTGATTACCATTCTCTGGCAACAGCTTTATGCGCAGGATACAGGAATTTTGAATTCGCTATTGGTACGGCTTGGTTTGATGAAGTTACCATGGCTAACCGATACGCGATTGTCTATGCCGTCGATCGCGATTATGGCGACATGGAAGAATGTCGGATTGTACATTGTCCTGTTTCTGGTTGGACTCCAGAGTATCCCGAGGCATATGTATGAGGCTGCTGATCTGGAGGGCGCTACTCACTGGGCCAAGTTTAGATATATTACATTGCCCATGATCAATCCCACTATGATTATGGTCGTTATTTTATCAACGATCGGAGGATTTTCACTTTTCATTGAACCCTATATCATGACAGATGGTGGACCGATGAATAGTACACTTTCTGCAATGCTCTATATTTATAAACAGGCGTTCTCATTTTATCATATGGGATACGCGGCAACGCTCGGCTTTTTCTTTGCCGTTGTCGTATTTTCAGTCGTTTTGATTCAAAAGAAAGTCATAGAAAAAGAATCCATTTATTGATAACAGGCTCGCGTTATGAGAAAAATCTTGATATATGTTATTTTGGTATTGTGGATGATTGTGTTTATTTATCCTTTCTTATGGATGGTATCGGCGACCGTTCGACCTGAGGCTGAAATAGGTGGATTCGGGCTGATTCCATCGCTTCTAACTCTCGATAGTTATCGTGCCGTCTTTCAAAAAGTGCCTATTGTGCGAGCGCTATTAAATAGTCTGTTCGTCGCTTCAATGGTCTCCGGAGGTGTAATTGTATTTGGCTCCATGATTGGATACGCGCTTGCACGTTTGAAATTTAGGGGACGGAATTTGCTCTTTGCTTTCATCATATTTACCATGACGTTACCGTTTCAGATAACACTCATTCCTCAATACATTTTAATGGTCAAATTTCAATGGACGGAGACATTTCTGGCTCTCATCATACCAGCCTTTATTAATGCGTTTGCTATCATCTTGTTTCGACAGCATTTTATGACAATACCACAAGATTTGATCGATGCAGCGCGAATCGACGGATGCTCGGAATTTCATATTTTGTTCAGAATATTCTGGCCTCTCTCGGTGCCAGCTATAATAACAGTCGGCATTATTACATTCATGACTGTATGGAACGATGTCCTCTGGCCCCTCATTGTGATACACGAGAGGGATATGATGACTCTACCACAGCTTGTGACCATTTTTGTCGTCGGAGGTCAAGCCGAGGGTTTGATGGGGGTAAAACTGGCGGCCGCGACGCTGTTGGCATTGCCCATAATTGTCGCATATAGCATCTTCCAGCGATACTTTATTGAAAGTATGGCTACATCCGGGATGAAAGGATAATTTCATACCAAAATTATACAAATCGTAAATAAATTTAATATGATTATATGTGGGGCAATTTCAATGAAATTTGGTGTAAAACTTATTTTTGGGTTAATAATGTGTTTGCTCG
>Ga0272443_10006354_pt1 | contig 11748 bp, 23 predicted proteins | sample SSMAcet12_FD_193581 | JGI IMG/M metagenome (GOLD analysis project Ga0272443, IMG submission 193581) | Marine sediment archaeal communities from Little Sippewissett salt marsh, Falmouth, MA, United States - SSM-Acet-12 | ecosystem: Environmental > Aquatic > Marine > Wetlands > Sediment ... | reverse complement strand
CAAAGTAGGAAGGCTTTGCGGCCTTACTGTTCTTGTCAGCAACAGCATAACTGATGATTACGCTGCTGTAGTCGTAGGGAAAGAGGCGGCAACATGGAAGAGTGCCGCTGGGCTGACAGTAAGCCTGATTGAAGACCCTGGAGTAAAATACACAGTCAGAGCTTATGAAGTAGGCGCATGCCAACTAAAGAACCCCGAAGCGGTTTGTTTGATAGTCAATACACAGGCATAAAATGGCAGCTGGTGACGTGACTGTGCTGGGCCCTTATAAGTATTCAGAAATGTCTACTATGGATACAGCCTTAACAGCCAAGACCGCAGGAAGTGCCACAGAATCGGTATTCTCTATCTGTTCACCCATGCAATTCTGGGTAGTTCACGTAGAGGGAGCATAAACAAAATGACATTTGAAAACAGGATGAGAATGGCTGAGCATTATCTCAGCTTAGACGAAAACGGAAAGAAGAGGCAAAAACATCTAGCCTCATTTGTCCCAGAGTATCAGGCTTTTAAAGGAAAAGAGGCTGTAGATATAGATTACAGCTCCATGACTAAAGCACAGTTAAAGACTGCCTGCGATGGAGCAGAGATAAGCTACGGAGCCAGCGCTACTAAGGACGAGCTGATCTCTTTGCTTGAAGCAAAGAGCAACGAAGAGCCACAGGAAGAAGAAGAAGAAGAGGAAGAAGAGCAGGAAGAAGAGCAGGAAGAAGGAGAAGAGTAAATGGTAGACAGCGTATTCCAATCAATAGCCGCCAAAGAGGTGACTGCTAACAGCATGGAAGTCAAGGAGGGGACAACTCTAGGGGGAAGTTATGCAGGCGCCTTACTTCTTCAGAATAATGAAATAAGTTATTTATCTTTAGGTGGCTTTTATGATGATGGGGCCCGGATAAACACTTACAGCCAAGGGAATCACAACATCATTATAACCAAAGCGGGTAATAGAAACGTAGACCACGACCACTATACAGAAAGCGCCGACCCAACGCTCTTTATTCATTCCGCTACAAGTCCGGATTCAGATAACACTCAATGGATATCCATAACACATGACCAAACAGATGGAGTCATAGCAGTAGGAAAAGGAAACATAAAGCTAAGCAATAACCTCGAATGCGGAGGATATATTCTGCCTTTCAGTTCGGCAGACTCAGCAGCCCCTAACTCATCACTCTACTATTCTACAGACCAATCCAAGCTAGTCTTTAAAGACAGCGGTGGAACAGTCAGGGACTTGTGGTAATCATGGAAGATAAGGGACTAGAGCTAAATAAAGGCGATTTTAAGCAACTTCTCGGTCTCTTTGATTCTGGCCATGTTCTAGGAAAAGACCTTGAAACAGCCCTTAAACTGCGTAAAAAGCTTATCCATGGGGCAGTTAATGCCCGGGATTAACCGCACATCAAGGCGGAAGGTCAACCAGCCCCTACCCTAGGATTTTGACAATTTCTTTTTAAATAGATTCAGAATTTCTGACAAACTGACAACTGCACATCATGATGTATAGTAATCCTTTATTATTGTTCATCATAATGACTGCAGCAGGCAATCGGATCCGCCGCAGGTATCATAATTACTATTAATATACACTATCCAAAAAGCTGGCAGGGGTCTTCTCTTTTCTGAAAGAAATTAACCAAGAATTAGACTGTCTTCTAATTTAAATAGAATTCTGTTCAACTAATATATAAAGCTTTATAGTATGCAAACTATATAATCGAATATATAGATGGAATTACAGGAAAATATTTAAATTAGTATATAATAGTAATAATTAACATGGCAACCAAGAGGGCAGTCAAATTAACGGAAGCTAGGATACTGGTCTATCTTAATCAAGTCACAGACAACAGGAAGTATATCAAGGCTATTTCCTTAAATCTGGGAATTGACTATGGATACTGTATTCTAACTCTACAGAGGATGAAATTAAAGGGCTGGGTCAGAGTAGCGATAAGCCTGGCTGACCCTCGTAAAAAGTATTATGAGCTGACAAATGCTGCGCCAATCGAGGCCAGCAAGGAGCTCATAGTGCGAAGCCTAGAAAAAGAAAAGAATAAACAGAGCTCCGAAGCTGGAGCAGGAGGGACAAATGGAAATTAAAGTAGAGGCCTCTATGAAAGTAGAGGACGGCAAACATACAGGAAGGATAATAGAGCTAGAACAACGGACAGAGCCTTACAGCTACCTAGACCTAAAAATTGAGATAGACAAGACAGAAGGCAGAACCCTAAAAGTAGGCTACCCTGCAAAGATAACGCCAGAAAGCAAGCTCGGTATTTTGCTGGCTAATTTCGGAGCTGATGTATCAACACCCGGAACGATCATCAACCCCGAAAAGTATCTGAAGGGAAAGAGCTGTATGTTGATGACCATGACCAAACCGGGAAAGAATGGAAAGGAATACAGCAACATAATCCCGGAGTCGGTGAAGCCGCTATGAACCTGATTAAGAGAAGCCGCAATCCGGACTATAATCAAACTAATTTGATTGAGAAGATTCCGGACTGTCCGCACCATGGGAATGACGGAATCTGCTATTATTTCAAGAACAACCCGCCCATAAGGTATCCTCAATCTGCAAGGCTGTTTGCCTGCCCTGAAGGAAGCAGGAAAGCCAGAGAAGAATGCAGACTAAGGAACGAGGGGCCCTTATGAGTTCAGCCGGATTAATGGCCGCCAGAAGGGTCATAGAGCGGCTGATAGAAAAAGGCTATCAGCATAAACCTGTCCCCATGCTAGAGCTAGAGAGGGCGATATTCCATGAAGGAGGGCTGGATAGTCGGACTGTTAAGAAGTATATAGTCAGCTTCCAGAAACTCGGATGGTTAAAGCGGCTCAATAGATGGGAATGGAAAATAACTTACGAGGGGGATGACTTTTGAAAATGTGTGAGATAGGGATTAGGGGTGGGGAATCGTCTGGAATCCTAGTCACTCCGTTTGATTCCATACGATTAGCTCTACCTCCGAGTTATCACTCAGTCAGTAGAGGTCGACATTCGTCGACAAATGAGCGCTCATTAATAACGAGTTGCCCCCTAATAACCCCCACTCAACTGATTGATGAATTAGGGGGCAAGATGCTCATAATGTTCGTAGGGAACCCCGCCCTACTCACTTATTCACATAGATACCCAACAGGGAACCCCGCCCTATTGGGACTGATACCCCCTCTATTCGGGCTACGCCCTCATAGTCCCCCCTCCGGGGGGAAGAAACAACAACAAAAAATCAACGCATATCCACAGAAAAACTCGGAGTATAAAGGCTGGGAATCCGCTCCTTCTCCCAGCAGGAACCACCCCCCACAGGACAGATAAACAGCCTCTATAGATGGGTTCTGTAAGGTATTTGCGAACATTATCAAAAAACAACCCCCCCAACCACCACTTCAGCAAACTTACTTCATTTTTTATATTTTTTATATAATTTGAGAGTCGAGTCAGGATCGCCTACGGCGGGACAACATGGTAGCCTGCCCTCACAGAAACCCTGACAATTACACTAGTTACAGGCTACCAGGACAGACATAAGCGCTGAAGGAAGCGCAAGAGGACAAAGATGGCAAAGAAGAAGCACAAAAAACCCTTTAAATACCATAAAGAGCCAGAACTAAGAAGGCTGCATTATAATTTCCTAAGATACCTAGGGTTTTGCGCCAATACGGCCCGGAATATCAGACAATGGAGATTGACGTGCATTATCAGGAGATTAGAAGCGATAGGAGTGGTCTACAATGTCAAGGCTGAAGTTTGAAACAAGGGAAAACAGGAATATCGCTGAAATCTGGGTCTATCTAAAGGGATTGAGCGAGGAAGTAAGCAAGATAAAAAAGGAGTTGGGGAGGTTAACAAATGACATACTCCCAAAATAAATCCGACTGAAGTCTGAGGTTTTCAAAAGATGGAAAAAACAAAACAATTGAATTGGAAGATACATACACCTAATTTATGTAAGGAAATAATTGATTGCAATCCAGAACATAATGGTATATTTAGAATTCCATTAATGAAATTAAAAAGTATTCTTGGAGAAATAGCAGATAGAGCAAGAGAATTAAACGACCCTAAGTTAAAGCTATTATGTTGTCGTTTAACTCTATACGAAATTGCTGACCCCGAATCTAAAGAATATAATTCAGAGGTTTTTAAAATACTTGAAAAAGAGGTGAGTGCTGATTCATCCCAACCTTAAAAGGTTGGGTATACTCAGCACATTTTTATGACACAAGAAAAAGCTATTGAAATTCCGGTTGAAGAGCCAAACAGCGTAGAAATATCAATCAACAACAAGGGACAGTATTCCGGGAAGGTTAAAGTCTATGCCCGCACAATAGACAGCGCCTATGATCAGGCGCTGCAAAAAGCCCAGCGCCTGGAGGCCTTGATAGCCGAGAAGAACGCCAAGAAGTAGACATAACGGCTAATTATGTTCAATATTTAAGAGTGCTAGAATGGAAATAAAAACAACTAAGGAAATAAGAATCAGTTCATCGGTTAAAATTCAAGAAGCAAAATTTCAGAAAACAGTAGATGATATTGACAATCAAAGATGGGTTGCTATTGATGATATTTTAGACTGCATCCATAAAATTAGAGAGATGAAAATGGATGCAGAAGATTTATTCGACGCACTCTCAAAGACTAAGCATAATAGCAGTTTTATTCAAGACTGCTATAATTACAAATGTCCTACTTATATTCATAATAAATCAAAATGGAAGTGTGTAGATGATTGTAAAGATAGAATAAGCAGTTCTAAATAAAACTGCAACATTCCACCCAATAAAGTCCCCGACTAAAAAATGGAAAAGAAAATCAAAATACTCAACCTATACGCCGGAGTTGGTGGTAATAGGAAGTTGATTCCTAAAGAGTTTATTATAAATGGAATCAAATATGCCATTGAAGTTACTGCTGTTGAGATTGATTCAGAGATTGCTACTATATATAAAAAATTGTATCCAGAAGATAAAGTTATTATTGGGGATGCTCACCAATATCTTTTGGAACATCATAAGGAATTTGATTTTATTTGGAGTAGCCCACCTTGTCCAACACATTCACAATTTAGGCAAAGATGTGGTGTAAAAGCATGGGGTTTTAAACCAGAATATCCAGATATGACATTATGGCAAGAAATAATATTTATGCAGTATCATGCAGTATGCCCTTATGTTATTGAAAATGTTGAGCCTTATTATCCAAGACAGTTTAATCCTTTTGAATGTGGAAGACATTTGTTTTGGTCAAATTTTCATATCAATAATAAAGATGGAGTTCAACCTTTAGCAATAAAAACATCTGAAGTTAATGACTTAGAAATTCTACATAATATCAATCTTAAAGATTTCAAGATAAAAAATAAAAGACAGATACTTAGAAACTGTGTCCTTCCAGAATTAGGACTTCATGTTTTCGAGTGTGCTTTTAAGAAGAATCAAAAGACGGTCGGGGACTTTACTCAGCCTTCGGCTGCATCTACCGATGGGGTGGAATTATCACAAAATTCCATTCCTTCGGAACAAAATTTATGCTAAACATTAGATACAGCCCCATGGTGTAGTTGGTCAATCATCTCGGATTTTGGTAATGCTCAAGCATTGAAAATGTCCGAGGACCTCGGTTCAAATCCGAGTGGGGCTATTTTTTTAAATGTAAAGGAGGCTTACAAGATGTGGAAAAGATTAGACAAAATAAAACCTAAAAAGAATGGGAAATATTTGGTTTGTTGGAGTGAACCATACCATAAAGAGATGTCAATTTCTATTGGTTATTTTCATAATGATGGGTTCACTCATCAATTTGCAGGAGCAAATGAGGTTTTATTTTGGAAAGAATTACCTATCTTGCCAAAAATATCCATAAAGATAAGGACAAGGAGATGTGAGAATTGTTAACGCCTCCCCATACCACTCATAATCACTGCATGGAGGTGCGGTATGACCAAAGAAAAGAAAGAAGGCGGAATATTAGAGAGCGCAGACAAGGAAACTGAGGATTTTCTAGGAAGTCCAACAACTGCGGCACAATGGCAGAAGGTAAGGGATTACCTAAGAACCCAGATAACAGAAACTAAGGTAAGCCTTGAATTATATGTAATTCAATTGAGGCTGACAGAAGTAAAACTAGCAGAAGCAGAGCAAAGAGAGAAAGATGACAAAAAAGACACAGGAAGCCCAAATCCAGCCCCTTGATCCTCGGGAAATAAAAGAGCTGTATGAACAGCTCCCCGAGGGAGGGGAAGGGATAGACAAGCTTGACAAATGGCAAAAGAGGGTCTTAGATTGGGAAGGCAGTATGGGAATCCGGGCCGGGAGGCAAGTCGGAAAATCCTTTATAATAGGAGAGAGGAAATGCCCCCAGCTCGCCATACACCACCCCGGCACGACTACGCTAATGATAGCGGCCGCACAAAGGCAAAGCTCACAGCTATTTCAAAAGACCCTTAAAAGGCTACACCAGCTCCATGAGGCTATGCTGGAAAAAGCCGGAGGCTGGAAGCCCAACCCCAAATATAGCCAGCGGAAGAATCAAGAGCTAAGAAGAGATTTCGAGCTAAAATACGGACTCTTCAAACAGACCCCGACCAAGACAGAAGTGATACTCAATAACGGCTCAGTAATCTACTCCCTGCCGACAGGAAGAACCGGAGCGTATATCCGATGCTATTCTGTAGATTTTCTTATCGCAGATGAAGCCGCATTTATCCCGGAACCTGTATGGGTCGCCGTCCTCCCCATGCTCGCCGTATCCCGGAAGCTCCGAGGATTCGGCTGGGAGATTTCCATATCCACGCCGTTTGGAAAAGGAGGGCATTTCTATGAGATTTTTACGGATGAGGATTACCAAACATGGCACATAAACGCCGAGGACTGCCCGAGGATTCCAAAACCATGGCTACAGAAGATGAAAACTCGTTTAAGTGCCATGGAATACGCTCAGGAAATCCGAGGAGAATTTGTCGATGAGTTTAACCAATTCTTTCCAACCAAATTGATTAAGAAGCGTATGGATTTTATGGAATGGAACCGGGCAGAGATGGAGAGCAAGAAATGGAGCTGGTATCTTGGGGTAGATATAGCACGCTATGGCCGGGATGAAAACGCTTTCTGCATAGCCTGCATGAATCAAAAAACAGGATACATCAAGATTACAGGAATACTGACAACCAAGAAAAAAAGCCTTGTAGATACCGCAGGCAGAATCAAGGCACTAGACAAAGTATATAGATTCAAAAGGGTTTTTATTGACTCTTCCGGAGTCGGAGGCGGGGTCTATGACATGCTGGTTGAGGATAAGAAGATAAAGCAAAAAGTAGTCGGACTGGAAAATGCGAGGCGAATGGTCGATAATGACGGCAGGCTAAATAAGCTCTTCAAAGAAGACTTATACTCGAATGCCCTTGTTTTACTAGAGAAGGAACCCCAAGCTATATCCATTATAAATAACACCAAACTGCTGAGAAGCATGCGTAGTATGACGTTTGAGTATGGAGAATCTGGGAATGTCAGGATATTTGGCAAATATTCGCACTTATCAGAAGCATTTGTAAGAGCTGTTTGGTGCGTGAAATCAAAAGGTTTAAAACTTTTCATAGCCTAAGTATAAAAATCACCTCTTTTTCCAGCTGTCAGGGTTGTTGCGATCCCTGACATCTGGTTTAAAGAAAAACATGGAGGGAAAATATATGACCTATTCAGGAACAATATGCACAGAAGCAGAGATAGCCGCTATGGCAGGAGAAAACGTAGCTGCCGCCGGGAACACAGAAGCTAATCATAACGACCTCGTAGCGCAGGCTGAAAGCTACCTTTGTTGTCTGATGAGGTATAATGTTGTGAATAATTACGCCGGACTTAATGGAGATGTGAAACGAATCCTGTCAGAATACGGCGCAAGATACGCCGCAGTAGCTTTAATCTCCTATGATATGTCAGGATTCACGTCGAGAATAGAAGCTGAAGACATGATAAATATCCATCTATTCAGAATGAATCTAATTGAAAAACTGCTCATAGACCAAAAGACAGTCACATATATGGGGGGAGCATAAAAAAATGCTAAATCTGCCAGGGTTCGATTTCCAGAAAAGCCATGCACTCTTCAACCACTCCCGAGAGCAGGCCGAAGGAATGCAGAAGAAAAACCCCGACGTATATCAGGGGGTCATGTATAGTGACGCTGTATCGCTAAGAGTAGACCAAGAGATTGGGTCAGTATGGGAAGACATAACAGGAGTTACAAAGACATTCAAAGTGCATAAAAGGGGCAAGGCACTAGTAATCCTATCAGTAGATTGGTATGGAACAGATGATGATGACGATTTTGCGATTTTTATAAAGATAAAATTGGACGGGGTTGATGTAACCAAATCTATAAGGTCGTGGAGAGTGTCGTCTTATGTCGATGACCCGGTATCGGGGAATTTAAATGTATTGGCAAAAAATTCGATTACGGGATTTGATCGTCTTGCATCAACGTCAATCGTGACGCTGGAAGAAGGAGAACATACAATACAAGCCCAAGGAAGAAGGGAGGGAGATATTATAACAATCGAGAACGCAAGGCTAGATATCCTGGCATGGTCAGCGCCGGAAGAATAATCCAAAATGGCAAGAACAAAACCAAATTCAGCAGATTATACAGACATGACAAATCAGGTCACGTCTGCAACAGTAGACGCAGAGAACACATCACCACAAGATTACCAATGCAGATGGTCGGATTGGTATGGGTATTATGTAGGGATTAACCCCTTAGGGGGATTAATCGACAAGAAAGCCCTCTGGACTATAGGCAAAGGATTCAAAGCAGATGAACCAACTAAAAAACAGCTCAACAGGATTAGAGGCTGCGGCAAAGACACTTTCAACACTATTATGCACAACGGAGTCAAGACATACACTATAGGGGGAGATTTCCTCGCTGAGAAAATCACGAACAGCAGAAACGGACTCCTTAACCTGAAGCCACTAAACCCTGGTAGTTTCAAGATTAGGGCAAATTCTAAAGGAATCATAAAGAAATATGAACAGATGGAGGCCCTGAATATCGACAAGCCGGAAACGATAAGCAAAAGAGGGGTAGTGCAATCATTCAAAGCTGATGAGATATTTCATTTACCTTACAACAGGACAGCTGACGAGATACATGGGGTCGGAGTCGTCGAGAAGCTGGAGGAGCACCTGCTCCAATTCAAAGAGGCTACAGATGACATGCGGGTAGTATTTCATAGATATGTTAAGCCGCTTATAATCTCAGCTGTTGATACAGACGACGAAGACGAAATCGCCGCCTATAAGCAGAAGCTTGACAAAGCAGTAGAGAATGGGGAAAACATGGTAGTCCCTAAAGGAGTGCTGGACAATATGGATAGGATGAGTATACCCCAATACTCCACACTTGACCCTCTCCCTTGGATTAAATGGCTGGAAAAACAGTTCTTGATCTCTGAAGGAGTCCCTGAAGTGATACTAGGAGTCGGAGAAGGAGCCACAGAAGCCAGCTCCAAAATCTTATATTTAAGCTGGCAGCAGATAGTAGAATGGAATCAATTATTTTTGGAAGAGAACATTAAAGCCCAGCTAGGGCTGGATGTCGAGTTCAACTTCCCGGCAAATATTGCGCCGGAGCTGGAACAGGACGCCAAAAAAAGAAGGAAAGAAAATAATATGGGGAACCCAGCCGGCCATGATGACTGAAGAAATTATCGAGCTAGTAAGGACGATAGGACTACCGGGAACGATATGCCTATATTTTATATTCAAAGTTGAGCGGGTAGTGGAAAACAACACTAAAGCCTTGACCCTCTTCTTGAACGAGGTTAAAAGTGGAAAACGAAAATGATGGAAGTAAATCCGGAGAGTCCGGCGATCCGCCTGAAAATCAGGCAGGGCCGGAAGGAAACCAAGACCCACCGCAAGAGCTGACGCCGGTTGAAAAAGTTAATGAAGCGATAGGAAGGCTGGACGCAAAGACAAAAGAGCTGAAAGAGATTGAAAGCTCCATCGACAAAAAAAGCACAGCACTAAAAAAGCTCATCCAGGAAGCCGCAATAGAAGGACGAGCATTAGCCGGGAATCCTCGGAAGTCCAAAGATGAAGAAGCAAAAGAAGCGGCCATGAGCCTGGTCGAAGGGACAGGATTAAACCCATTTGCATAAAATGCAGGCAGAAATAACAGTAGGGGATGAGATTAACGTCGAGATTACCACAAAAACGTGCAAAAAATGCGGACAGGTAAGAAAATTCCTTAAAGACTCGCCCCGGGATAAAGAGAGCATTTGCGGAAATTGCTGGGATTGGGATAACGAGCCAAAATATGTGAAGCTCACGCCTCGACAAGCCCAAAAATTAAAGGAATTGCTTGGCATGGAATAGTGCCTAACTTTTCTTTTTTTTATATAAAAAATCGAAAACTTTATATAAATCGCTTTCTTATATAAGTTCAGGTGACCACAAATGGCAAACGAAGCAGTTATAATCGAACTTCTAGGTAATGGCGGAGACCCTGTAAGATTTACTGTTGCAGACGGAACAGGAATCGAAAAAGGAACCATAATGAAATTTAGCTCAGACCCCCGAACAATAGCGGCCGCAACAGCAGACGGCGATTTAATCGCAGGAATTGCGGCAGCTGAAAAAGTCGCAAACGACGGCCAAACATCGCTGGCGGTTTACACTAAGGGAATCTTTGATATAGCATGCACAGCTTCATCCGGCTCAGCGGTATTGGGAGAACCTGTCAAGGTTACAGGAGCAAATACAGTAGCGCCAGCAGATGACGACAGCATAGCTCATGTTAATGAATGCGTAGGAACATCGCTAGAAACCGGAAGTGCCTCAGAAGTAGTCGCTGTCTGGATAAATAAGCCTTGCGCATAGAGGTAAAAAATGGCAGATTCAACAGGAATGGCAGATTTAAGGGCAGAAAATGTTTCAAAGGTAGTAACAGGATTCGCCCTACAGGAATACAAGCTCAAACAGCTCTGCATGGTGCAAAGCTCCAACTCATGGAAAGAAACCTACTATAAGGAAACCGCCGCAGACCTAACTGGAGGCGCAGGAAGCGCAGTAGAAGGAGTGCCAAGGCTCGCCGCATTTCCTTATGGAGAGCCAACATGGACGGAAGCAAGCTCCCGCCTGAAGAAGCACGGCATGGAAGGAGTCGTATCATGGGAAGACGCAAAGACCAACGAGGTCGACGTTATCGCAAGGTCACTTTTAAGAATCGCTAGAGCTGTTGCTAAAAGCGTGGACGCTGAAATCTGGGACGTGATCAGCGAAGCTGTAACACCCGTAACGATTAACAGCGTGACGATAACGGCTGGGGATGAATGGGACAGCGCAACAGTAGCCAATAGAGACCCCATCCAGGATATACTCAACGCAATAAAAGAATGCCAAGTCGACAACTATGACCCTTTGAACGGCAACGGCTATCTTTTGCTAAATCCGACAGATTTTGCAAACCTTCTTGGTAATGCCAACGTAAGAAACGCCGGACAGTTCTATAGTGATGACGTGACAAGGAACGGCAAAGTAGGAAGGCTTTGCGGCCTTACTGTTCTTGTCAGCAACAGCATAACTGATGATTACGCTGCTGTAGTCGTAGGGAAAGAGGCGGCAACATGGAAGAGTGCCGCTGGGCTGACAGTAAGCCTTATTGAAGACCCTGGAGTAAAATACACAGTCAGAGCTTATGAAGTAGGCGCATGCCAACTAAAGAACCCCGAAGCGGTT
>Ga0272443_10006353_pt1 | contig 11749 bp, 9 predicted proteins | sample SSMAcet12_FD_193581 | JGI IMG/M metagenome (GOLD analysis project Ga0272443, IMG submission 193581) | Marine sediment archaeal communities from Little Sippewissett salt marsh, Falmouth, MA, United States - SSM-Acet-12 | ecosystem: Environmental > Aquatic > Marine > Wetlands > Sediment ... | reverse complement strand
TTGCCCGGGGGGCAAATTTAGCGAGGAGCCAGGTTGTGGGGTGGCGGTGAGAGATCCTGTCATTATTTCCTAATAATCTACAAACAAAAAAAGACCCGCTTTGCAGCGGGCCCTTGGGGTGATTCAGCTGGGTCTCGAACCCAGGACCCCATCCTTAAAAGGGATGTGCTCTACCAGCTGAGCTACTGAATCTCCGGTTCCTTTTTTAAAAGGCGATGCAAAAGTACTAAGTATTTTTTAAAGAACCAAAGTCATTCATGATTTTATAAGTGTTAGAAGATTTACTTTTTTTCGGCCATTGATATCGTCAGGTAAAATGGGAATATCCTTTTGCCTTCGTTTGTACTGAACCAGCTTTCAACCCTGTACCTTCCATCCGGGATATAAACATCTTCAATAACTATTTCTGATGCGCCGGGCCTGATAATGTTGCTTGTTCTCTGTATGGGGGGAATCTTAATAATCAGCCTGCCACCTGCGTCCAGCGGTGTTCTGAAACTTGCCTTAATATTGAACCTGCCCGGATCAACACATTCGATGAGCCAGTAACCGAACAAATGGTCCTGCGCCCAGATACCAGGTTCACCACTGGCATCATTGCGGTTTAAAATAACAGTTCTGGATTCTTCTGACCCTATTATTGCATACTGGCCTTTAAGTTTATCATTATGAATAATATCCATATACCATTTATCGAATTCTTTCTTTAGATCTGCTACTTTTTCAGGTTCCAGGCCTGAAATGTCTTTGTTTTCAGAAGGGTCATCACTAATATTAAATAATTCAAGAGTTCCAGCTGAGTCAGCTGATGAATTATGCCCGACAAGCTTATAGTCACCCTTCCGAACAGCAATATTCCTGTAGGGTTCCGGGTAGCCCCGTTGCCAGTTATATACGAGTGGTCTGAGATGAAAGGTATCAATTTCATTGCCGTCCAGAACAGGTGCGAAACTGACCCCATCAAATTTATTTACCTGTTCATAATCAATATTACTCAACTCAAGGATTGTTGGAAATATATCGATATGAGCCAGTGTTTGATCAATGATGCCTTTTTCTTTTCCAGGGTGGATTATGAAAGCAGGAACCTTAATCCCTCCCTCATATACTGATCCTTTGAGACTGCGCAGACCATTCCGGTACCTGTTCTGCTGGGGACCATTGTCTGTAAGGAAGATTATTATTGTCTTTTTTTCCAGACCTAACTGCTTAAGAGCCCCCATAAGGTATCCTACATTATCATCAATGTTACTTACCATGGCATACACTCTTTTTGCACTTTCAATTTCCTGCTCATTTAATGTTTCTGCAAAAAATCTCTTATCACTTTCTGATTTTATAAGATTATCCAGACCCCTGTACATGTTAAGATATTCCTGTGGTACCTGCAAAGGTGTATGCGGAGCATTGAGTGAAAGGTAAAGAAAAAAAGGCTTATCACTGTAAGCTTTAATAAATTCAATTGCATATCTGGTAAATACATCTGTGCAATAACCTTTTGTATGTACAAGCTCGTTATTGAAGTATAGGATTGGATCAAAATATGCACTGTCGAACCTGAAGTAATTATCTATATCCCCAACCTGGCCTATTCCACCGCTCTTATGATATAGTGAAACATTAAATCCCTGGTCGGACGGTCTGAATGGATAATTATCTCCCAGGTGCCACTTGCCAAACATCCCTGTAATATAACCATGGTCACCCAGGACCTCGGCAAGTGTGTACTCATCAGAAGCCATAATTGCGCCACCATTATATGTGTCGTGTACACCTGTTCTCACTGAATATCTCCCTGTGAGTAATGATGAACGTGTGGGAGCACAAACTGGTGATACATAAAAATTATTTAGAAGAATTGCATGCGTGGCAAGGCTATCAAGAACAGGTGTCTTAACATGGGGATTACCCATATATCCTATGTCTCCTATTCCCTGGTCATCAGTCAGGATCAGGATAATATTTGGTTTTTCTTCAACTTGTAGCATATCGTTCCTGCCAGTACATGATTGGAGGAATAAAGCAACTATCGGCAACAGAATAAATGAGTACTTCCTCATAATGTAGTTTTTAAAGGTATAATCAGTCTTCAGTCTTCGGTCTCCAGTCTCCAGTCTTCAGTCTCCAGCCGTTAGCCTTTTGTCGTTAGTCGTTAGTCGTTAGTCGTTAGTCTTTTGTCTTTAGTCGTTAGTCGTTAATCATTTGTCGTATCAGAACAAATATGATCGGCGAGACCCGTTCCGGCTTCGGTATACAGATTATAAACCGAATCGACACCAAGCTTTTTCAAATCCCTCAAATCATCATCATGCCTGGCGGTTGCTGCAATTTTCCCCTGGTAATCAATAGTTTTAAGTTCTTTTAGGGCAAAGAGATTGGATTTATGATCATCCATGCAGAGTACGATCATTTTTACCTGCCGCTTTTCAGTCTGCATTTCCTTCACCCTTTCCCAGAATTCAATGTCCGTGGCATCATCCTTTATTACATTCCTTCCGAGTTTACGATGGTATTCTACAGTATCCGGATTGTAGTCGAGAGCAAGGACTTTTTGTCCGTATACATTTTTCAGCTGGTCATAAGCAGATGTGCCCAGCAGGCCCATACCAAAAATCAACACCTCTGCATCACCTATATCTATTGTACGGTCATAAAGCAGTCTGCTTCTGGCTTCAAATCTTATCAGGTATGATCTTATCCTGTTGTAAATCTGGTGAGAATATGTGTTCAGTGGTGAGGAAATAATAAAACTTATTGACAGGGAAATCGCAATAATACCCAGCCACTCATTTGGCAGCCATCCATTGGCAGTGGCTACTGAAGCAACTATAAGCCCGAACTCCGAATAGTTTGCCAGGCTCAGGGAAGTGAAATATGAAGTAAAAGACCTCAGACCGAAGCGGGTAAATACCAGGAAATAAAATACCACCTTGAAATTTATTGCCAGCGCAATAATGAAAGAAATAATAAATATGTCTAATGTAGGAACCACAGAGAGACCAATTGATAGAAAGAAACCTATCAGGAAAAAGTCTTTGAAATGCATTAATAGTTCTGCCATCTCTTTCGACTTAACATGTCCTGATACTAATATGCCCATTACCAGTGCTCCAAGATCCGGTTTCAGACCTACAGCTTTAAATAATTCGGCCCCCGGTACAAGTGCAAGGAAGAAGCCAAAAAGAATGAGCAGTTCTCCATGCCCTATCTTCCTGTAGATATAAAATACGAGAGGTTTAATTAACAGTAGTATTATAGGTATCGCAAATACCCAGATGCTTGGCAGGTGGTCAGCTGTTGCAACAAGGAATATCACAGCAAGCAGATCCTGTATGATGAGTACCGCTATTGCCGTAGTACCGTGTAAGGATGTACTCTCACCCCTGTCATCCAGTACCTTGACTGCGAATACGGTGCTGGAGAAACTCAGGGCAAAGGCTACGAGTGCTGCCTGTGATAAGCTGAAATTCTTAAAAAAGCTGTAACTACTTAGACCGGCAAGCATGAGAAAACCGACAAACAATACTGTGATAATGAGCATATGTATTATTGTACCACCATATACTTCCCGTCTGATGAGGTTCTTGATTTTAAGTTTCAGACCGATGGTAAATAGCAATAGCATAACTCCAAGATCAGCAACAGTTTCAATGAACTCCCCTGACTCAGCCCCCATATAGTTAAGTACGAAGCCGGCTATCAGGTAACCTACAAGAGGTGGAAGGCCTATTAGCCTTACCAGGAAGCCAAATGCAAATGCTATTGTGAGCCAGATTGGATCCATCTATCTCTTTATTAGTATTTTTTGCCCTGTTCAGATAATTCGAAGCCTTTTCTCCTGATAAGTTCTCTTGTCTCTGCTCTGAACAAGACAGGATTTGAATGATTGAAATGTATGAAATGAATTTTTTCCTTTGTTTCCCTTTCTTCGCCGGCAAAATATTCTATGGTTTCGGTAATAAAAGGGTGGGGGATACTCTCCATATCCCGATTCTTAAGTTCACCTTCTGAATAAAAAGTCCCATCAAGGAAAGCAATATCAACTGACTTAACCATTTCAATTATGTTTTTATCCCATTTTGTCCACTTGTCGATATCGGGGATAAGCAGGTAATGCTTACTGCCTGTGCTTATTTTATATCCTGCTGTCTCTGAATATTCATCACGATGAGGTACGGTAAATGCTTTTACACTGATTTTTTCAGATAAAGCTATTTCTGCACCATCAGTGATCTCAACAGTCACAATATTCCTTAGCCCGACAAGCTGATCCCAGGGGCCATTATTCTCAATGAAATTATTCATGCGGGGCATGGCATAAACTGTAACTTCACTTGTGTTCATTACTTCCCTGCCGAATTGCATAAGGCCGGTATAATGTCCTATGTGAGCATGGCTTACAAAAACTGCCTTCGGCAGATAATCGTACTCCCCATCGGTGATTTGCCTGAACATGTGTAATTGTTCCTTAATATCAGGAGTGGCTTCGAACATGTACCATTGCTGGGACACCGGATCAACAAGTGCCAGGGACACAACATTTCTTCCCATTGATGGATTTTCCCAGGCTATCCTGCAACATTCTTTTGTGCACCCCATATGAGGATAACCACCATCCTGCGTAATTCCCAGGACAATAATATAAGGATCGTCCTGGCCGGAGAGCTGGCCGGGTATTATTAACAATAATACCAGGATAAATTTAAATGTAGTCTTTAACATCGGGCGAACGATAGAATAATATACCCTCAAAAATATGCAAATATTAGATTTATATGAAGAATACCGGCGAAAAGTAGAGGCGCAATATTTTGCGCCTCTACTTTTGTAATCTCAGGTCATTAAATCATTAATCCATTATTCCATCATTGCTCGCTCCCACTTACCACAATCACTGGCCGCTCGCGAGCTCGTCACCTTCGCTTACTATGCAAACTCAGGTTCCTCGGTTCCATCATATACGGATACCTGTAATCTGTTGCCGGGATGAAGGTTTCCTTAATTGTCCTGGGATTAACCCATCTGACAAGGTTAAATGCACCTCCGGCCTTATCGTTTGTTCCGCTGGCACGTGATCCACCGAAAGGCTGTAATCCGACAATTGCACCTGTAGGTTTATCATTGATATAGAAATTGCCTGCTGCATATCTTAGTTTATTGCAAATATTTATGGCGGCGAGGCGATCCTGTGAGAATACCGCCCCGGTAAGTCCGTATGGTGAGGTAGTGTCGCAGAGCTCTACTGCCCTGTCAAGATCCTTATCATTATATACATATACTGTAAGCACCGGGCCAAATATTTCCTCCTCCATGGTTTTAAAGCGGGGATTGCTCGTCTCTATTATAGTGGGAGTGATAAAATATCCTTCGGATTTGTCATAAGTGCCTCCTGTCAATATCTTTGCCTCATTACTTTCTTTTGCGTATTCAATGTATCCAGTAATTGAATCAAATGCTTTTTCATCAATAACGGCATTCATAAAATTTGAAGTATCTTTAACATCACCTGCTTTTATTTCCCTTGCCATGCTTATCATCATATCCCTGGTCTCATCCCATATAGATGCGGGGATATACATCCTGGAAGCGGCTGAACATTTTTGCCCCTGGTATTCAAAGGCACCCCTGATAGCTGCAACGGCCAGCTCCCTGGTTTGTGCTGAAGGATGGGCAAAAATAAAGTCCTTTCCACCGGTTTCTCCAACAAGCCTGGGATAAGACTTATAGTTTGTCAGGTTTGATGCTGCCTGTCCCCACAGTGTATTGAAAGTATTATTTGAACCCGTGAAATGAACTCCTGCCATCTGATATGAATTCATTACGTGTTTACCTGTAAATGATCCTGAGCCAGGTATAAAATTAATTACACCGGCTGGCAGCCCGGCTTCCATGAATATTTTCATCAGGTAATAATTTGACAGCAGGGCAGTGGTTGCCGGTTTCCACACAGTGGTATTCCCCATCATTACAGGCGCCATATTGAGGTTTGATGCAATGGATGTGAAGTTAAATGGGCTCACGGCAAAAATAAAACCTTCCAGTGGTCTGAATTCCATTCTATTAAGCTGATTGAACGTGGATTTGGGCTGAAATTCGTAAATCCTGCCGGCAAAGGAAACATTATACTTTAGAAAATCAACTGTTTCGCAAACAGCGTCTATCTCTGACTGATAGATGTTCTTACTCTGACCCAGCATAGTAGACCCATTTAAAAGACTCCTGTATTTGGCAGACATTAACTCAGCAGCTTTAAGTAATATGGAGGCACGGGTGGTCCATGTAACGTTTGACCAGACTTTGCCTGCTTCCAACGCTGCATCAATAGCCATCTTAATCTCTTTCTCACCGGCTTTGTGGTAAGTTGCAAGTACATGTCTGTGATTATGTGGCATTGTAACCTGGCCAGTTTCACCTGTTTTTATTTCCCTGCCTCCAATGATAAGTGGTATCTCTATCTCAGTAGCTTCCTGCCTGGCAAGTTCTTTTTCAAGCAATGTTCTTTCAGGACTTCCGTCCAGGTATTCAAGTACCGGTTCATTCTCCGGAACCGGGAAATTGTATAATGCATTATTCATTGTTAAATAGCTTTAAGTTTGACATTGGATCCGGTAAAAATTAAATCGTATAACGATAGGTATAATGATGCATAACGTACGCTTCCTATCAGGTAATTCTTTTTACAAAATCACTGGTTTCCTTTCTTTTCCTCGGGCTTGTTTCTGACTTCCCAAGATCATCGGGCAGTGAAGAGGGATCCCCGGGTTTACCAACCGCTATGAAGCTTACCAGTTCATATTCATTCCTGTCGATCCCGAATGTTTCGTAGCTTTTTTCATGGTCAAAGCCGCCCATCTGGTGTGCCTGGTATCCCATAGCATTTGCCTGCAGACACAGGAGAACATTGGCCGCACCAGTATCATGCATGGCATGCCTGTTGTCTCTGCCCCTGTAATTAAAAGTTCTTTTCGCTGTGCTGAGGATTAGCATAGCTGCATTTTTAGCCCATACCTGGTTTCCGGGCTTCAGGCAGCTCACAAATTTCTCAAAACTTTCGGGGTCATGCTTCATTGCATAGTAATATTCCCAGGGTTGTTCATTCATGCTTGAGGGTGCCCATCGCGCAGCCTCAAAGAGTGCTGCTGCCTCATCATTATTAATATGGTCCTCCGTGAAAGCACGGGGACTCCATCTTGTTCTTATTAATCCTGCGATTTCCATAATTCATTGTTTCAATAAAATTCACAATACTTAAACAAGAGTATAAGGCTTTTGTTTTGAGTATTATTTTCGGATGATAATATGCCGGTCTAAATACTGTCTTTCTGTATAAGGGCCTGTATCTGGTTCAGCTTCTGAAGCGCTGCCGGTCCGTACCATGGATGCAGTTCCATTGCGAGAACGCCTGCTTTTATTGCCGGATCAGTGCTGGTAAGCTCTTCTGCTTCTTCAATACCGGAAACATTGAATACATAAATGCCCCTTAATTCTGTGCTGTCAAGAAACGGCCCTGCCAGTATTAACTTACCCTCCTGTGCCATCCTTGTTATATTGTCAAGGTGTGCCCTCTGTAATCTTGAAGCCTCTGCACTGTCTGCGGATCGATTTTCCCCACGCACCAGGAAAGCCATAACATATTGTTTCATCCCGTAAGAATCGGCTCCCAGTTCCCTGGCCAGGAGCGAATCATAGCTGATGACACCCTCGTTGGCACCTGTCTGGTCAGTTCCCTTATCCATGCAACATGGTATAAGTACCAGGGTGAATAATATAATACCTGCAAGTTTTATTCTCATGTTGATTTTATTTTGACATACAATATAAAAAATTTAAAGAAATAATCAGAGTCTTTAACCCTCATAAATTGAGGGTTTGAGTGAAACTGCAAAATTAAAGCAAAGAAAAATGTTTAAGAAAAAATGAAAAATATTGAACAAAAACTAATAGCTGCTGTTTCTCTTGCAAACAATTTTAAAAACAACAAAAGTTATGAAAAAACTAAATTTGATCTTATTAAGCTTGACTCTTATCGGAGCTTTCGCATTCACGAGTTGTGAAAAGGATCCCGAAGAAGAGCCTAAGACCATTGTAGATATAGCAATTGAGAATGGTTTTGACGTACTGGCTGCTGCCTTAACAGAGGCGGGGCTGGTTGATGACCTTGACGGGGCAGGGCCCTTTACCGTTTTTGCTCCCACTGATGCTGCTTTTAACGCAGCCGGTATAACAGCAAATAACGTTGGTGAAGTTGAGAACCTGGTTAGCGTGTTGAAGTATCACGTTATTTCCGGTAAGATTATGTCTTCTTCACTGTCCTCAGGAACTGTAACCATGCTTAGTGGTGCTGAGGCGGAGATAGATGCCACGAACCTGATGATCAATGAGGCGAATATCATTTCACCTTTCGATGCGGAGGCCAGCAATGGTGTTGTGCATACTATTGATGCAGTTCTTTTACCACCGCAGAATCTTGTACAGACCGCCATTGATGCCGGATATGATGTACTTGCAGCCGGTCTTGTTGCAGCCGGTCTTGATGATGATCTGCAGGGAACCGGTCCGTTTACCGTTTTTGCTCCTACTGATGCAGCCTTTAATGCTGCAGGTATTACTGCTGAAAATATTGCAGATGTACCCGGTCTTGCCGAAATTCTGCTCTATCATGTTGTGTCTGGTGAGATAATGTCATCCGGACTTTCAACAGGTGATGTTACCACGCTGAATTCACAGACCATAGCAATTGATGCTTCGGCTCTTAAGGTGAATGATGCTTCAATAAGCTCACCTATTGATGTGAAGGCTACAAATGGTGTCATTCATACCATTGATGGCGTTCTCATACCTGCCTTTGATATAGTTACATCAGCTCTCTTCTACGGTTATAATTCACTTGCAGATGCAGTAATTGAAGCCGGCCTTGTTGATGCACTGAAGGCAGCTGGTCCGTACACAGTATTTGCCCCGACAGATGATGCTTTTGATGCTCTTTATTCAGCACTCGGAGCAGACGGCCCCGCTGATCTTGATGATGATTTGCTTGAATCAGTACTTCTCTATCATGTTATTTCAGGAGAATTTACTTCAGGTGATCTTACAACAGGTGAAAAGGAGATGTTGAATGGTAAGTATGCTAGTATTGATGCTACAGACCTCACAATAGATGATGCCAATATCGTTGCTCCTGTTGATGTAGCCGCAACTAACGGTGTGATTCATACTATCGACGCAGTTATTGTACCTGCCAAGAATATTGTTGAAACAGCCGTCGCAACACAGAATTTATCTATCCTGGTTGATGTGCTGACAAAATTTGATGACCTTGTGGCAACCCTCAGCGATGAGACCGGTGAATTTACAGTATTTGCTCCTACAAACGCTGCTTTCGCTGCTCTTCTGAGTGTTATCGGTCAGACTTCAGCAGATAACATACCTGAAGATGTATTAAGAAGTGTGCTTGAGTACCATGTTATTGCAGCCAGTGAAATATATTCAACTAATCTCGCTGACGGTATAACTGTTACAACCGTAAACGGAGAAGATATTACTGTTACCGAAATGCATGATGGTTCATTCCTGATTAGCGGTGCTGGAATTAACACTGCTGATGTGATGACCAGTAATGGTGTGGTACACATAATGGATGGTGTTCTTGTACCTCCTTCAGTAGCCCAGTTTGTGAATACTATTGTTGAGCCTGCTTATTTCAACAAGGATTTCACCACTCTTATAGCTGCCGTAAAGGCTGCAGACGCAAGTATACTGGCTACCCTGCTTGGTGATGGCCCCAGTGGTAACGGTATGACTCTTTTCGCACCAACAAATGATGCATTTGCAGCTGCCGGTATAACTGAACTGCCTGACCAGGCAACTCTTAATGCCGTGCTTGCATACCACCTTATTGATGGTGTTGTTATGAGTACTGATCTTCCTGAGACCACTGCAGCTGCTCCTGCAACCATACCGGCAGTGGGAGGAGAATTTTATCTTACTAACAAAGGTACAGGTGTATATATAAATGGAAACACCATGGTTACAAATACTGATATTGATCCTTCAGAGGGAGCAGGTACTGCAAATGGTGTGGTACATGTGATTGACCGCACACTTCTTCCTCCAACACAGGATATAGTGGCTATAGCCATTGATGCTGGTTTCAGTCAGCTTGCTGCTGCTCTTACCGAAGCAGGTCTTGTCAGCACACTCCAGGGTGATGGTCCGTTCACAGTGTTTGCCCCGACAGATGTAGCTTTTGATGCTCTGTACACGGCACTCGGTGCAACCAATGGTCCATCTGACGTAGATGACGCATTGCTGGAGGCAGTATTGCTTTACCACGTGCTGGGAGTGAGAGCTTTCTCATCAGACCTTGAGAATGGCCTTGAAGCTTCGACTCTTTCAGGCAGTAACACTTTTACAGTGAACCTTTCTGATGGAGCTTCAATAACTGATGGAACTGGAGCTACAGCAAATATCACTCTGGTTAATGTTTTAGGAACCAATGGAGTAATACATGTAATTGATAAAGTTATTTTACCTGAATAAGGAAAATAGCGGAACCGATCATAAAATGGAAAGCTGCCTTAGCGGGCAGCTTTTCTTATCAAAATGAGAATCTACCATATTATTATCTTTGTTTAATATAATAGTGTATATTTAAAACAATAACTTTTTTGCCATGGGGGAATATACAATAAAAGATCTCGAGAGACTTTCGGGTATTAAAGCCCATACAATAAGAATATGGGAAAAAAGGTATGATCTGATCATGCCTGACCGTACTGATACAAACAGGCGGAGGTACAGCGACCATGATCTCAGGAAACTGTTAAACATATCTATTCTTAACAGGAATGGGTTTAAAATATCCAGGATTGCATCAATGTCAACTACGGAGATGGAAGATAAAGTGTCTGAAATTGCGCAGGATATAACAGAGTCTGATACTCAGATAGAATCTTTGATAAAGGCAATGATCAGCCTTGATGAAGCAGGATTCAATGAACTTATTGACCGTTCAATAAAGGAGAAGGGACTGGAAGCAGCATTCACAGGTCTTCTTTTCCCTTTCCTGGAAAGAGTGGGGATACTCTGGGTTACCGGTTCCATCGTGCCTGCACAGGAGCATTTCGTTTCCAACCTTGTCCGCCAGAAACTGATTGCCCAGATCGATGCACAGAACTACATTCAGAAAGAAGAAGGTAAGAGTAAAAGGGTGATGCTGTACCTGCCTGAGAACGAGATGCATGAACTGGGGATTCTGTTCTATTCCTATCTGGCAAGGAAACACGGGCACAGGGTTCTTTACCTTGGATCTGCCACACCCTTTGATTCGGTAATAAAAGCAATGCAGGTATGGCCCGCAGAAATAATTGTAACAGCTACATCTTCATGGTTCTCAGGTATTACTGCTGATGAATATATTGAAAAACTATCGAAGGAATTCAAGGAACAGCTTATTATAGTTAGCGGTGCACTTGCAACTGATATAAAAGGTAAAATACCGGGTAACATAAAAACTGTTCACAGTCAAGAGGAATTCATCAGCCTGCTTGATGACTGATTATTATTCACGCACCTTCGCTAGAAGTTAATTTCAAGAGCAAGTTCATAGATCCTGGTATAAAACCCCATATTTTCATTCTGGTCGAAGTTCAGCAATACTTTATTTCTAAGAAACCGGTATGTAATTCCTGCAATGTATGTATTCTGTACCATCCTGATATCCTGATGGGATATAAACTTATCATACCTT
>Ga0272443_10006352_pt1 | contig 11749 bp, 5 predicted proteins | sample SSMAcet12_FD_193581 | JGI IMG/M metagenome (GOLD analysis project Ga0272443, IMG submission 193581) | Marine sediment archaeal communities from Little Sippewissett salt marsh, Falmouth, MA, United States - SSM-Acet-12 | ecosystem: Environmental > Aquatic > Marine > Wetlands > Sediment ... | reverse complement strand
GCCCTTCATTGTCAATCGCTCTCCAGCCGCTCTGGTGGCCGTAAGGAATGGCTTCAAATCCGTAATCCTCAATATGTTTTGCAAGGTTGATAACTACCATGGGCATGTAGAGGTATGTGAGGCCCCCGTACCCCATCGATGAATAGTTGCTGAAAAAAGTGCCTTCCTCTATGCCTCTCAGGCTGCCCCTGTTAATCCTGAAGGCCATGGCAATAACGCTTTTTGCTTCCGGCATAATCTGCCTGGGGTCCATCTGGACTGGAGTTCCTTCAAATCTTTCTATGGGAGCGATACCAACAGCATCGGCCCCCAGCATTCTCGCCCTTTTTTTTATGCCTTTTGCATCAATCATTTAACCTGCCTCCTCCGCGCCTGTTTCAATCCTTCCGGCATTTCATAACTGCATCAAGAAAAATCCTTCTATCCATCTTTTTCAATCCCCTTCCAATTACGGGCTTAAAATCCATGAAAGGAAGTATGTGTTTTCTTACCTCTATGCCCGGGGCTATCTCTGTAAGGTAGAGTTTTTTATCCCTCAGGACAAAAACTGCACGTTCGGTCACGTACAGGACCTCCTGTCCCTTTTCAGCCGCATATTCTCCGCTGTAGGTTATCTGCTCAACCTTCCTGATGAATTTTTTATGCTTCCCTTCTTTCTTTATCAATAATTTTCCTTCCTCAACCCCGACCTCAAGTTCCCCCGCTGTAAAGGTTCCGCAAAAAACCACCTTTTTTGCCCCCTGGCTGATATTAATGAAACCTCCGCATCCCGGTATGCGCCTGCCGAACTTGCTGACATTGATATTACCTTCTTCATCTGCCTGGGCCATGCCCAGAAAAGCAATATCCAGGCCGCCGCCGTCGTAAAAATCAAACTGGTAAGGCTGGTCAATCACAGCTTCCGGGTTTGAACTGGCTCCAAAGCTTAACCCTCCTGCGGGAACCCCGCCTATGGGGCCGGATTCTACCGTTTGCATCATGGACATGGCCATGCCTTCCTCGTTGACAACGGAAGAAACCGCCTCGGGCATTCCTATGCCGAGGTTGACTACCTTATGCGGTTCAATCTCAAGGAAAGCCCTTCGGCCTATGATTTTTCTCTCGTTCAGCGGCAGGGGAGGTATGCGCGTGAAAGGAACCCTGGCTTCCCCGCTGTAGGCGGGATTATAATCCTCGGCAAAAGTCTGCTGGTGGTTCTCCTTTTTTGCAACGACGATAAAGTCGACAAGCATGGAAGGAACGACTACTTCCCTCGCTTTTAACGTTCCTCTTTCTGCAACCCTTTCAACCTGGGCGATAACCGTGCCTTTTGAATTTCTCACTGCCTGGGCTATGGAAAGCATTTCAAGGGTGCCTGCTTCCTTTTCCATGGTAATATTGCCGTTCTCATCCGCCGTTGTGCCTCTTATGAATCCCACGTTTATGGGAAAAGCCCTGTAACAGAGATATTCCCTGCCGTGGATTGATATCAGGCTGACAAGCTCCTCTCTTGTTTTCTCGTTAACCCTTCCGCCTTCAACCCTCGGGTCCACAAAAGTTTTTAACCCTATATGGGTTATTGTCCCGGGTTTGCCGGCGGCTATATCCCTGTACATGTGAGAGATTACCCCCTGGGGGAAATTATATGCCTCTATCCTGTTTTCAACGGCTAAACGGCCCATCCTGGGCGCAAGGTTCCAGTGGCCGCCGACAACCCTCTTGATAAGGCCTTCATGGCCGAGGTGGTTTAATCCCCTGTTTTTGCCGTCGCCCTGTCCTGCCGCGTAAACAAGCGTCAGGTTGCGAGGGCGCCCGGTTTCCAGGAATAATTCTTCAAGGGAGAGAGTCAGCTCTTCAGGGTGCCCGTTGCCGACGAACCCTCCCGTAGCGATTGTATCTGAATCCTTTACCTTTTCCGCGGCTTTCCTGCCTGAAATAATTTTCGTATTCATTGCATAAACCATCCCCCGTTGATATGAATCGTTTGCCCGGTAATATAACCTGCCTTATCAGACGCCAGGAAACATGCCAGCTCGGCTACTTCTTCGGGCGAGGCGAACCTTCCCATGGGAATCTGCTTCAAAAAATCAGCCCTCACGTCTTCAGGTATCTGCCTTGCCATATCCGTTTCAACTATTCCCGGCGCAATGGCGTTGACCGTAATACTCTTTGATGCCGTTTCGCGTGCAAGCGACTTGGTAAAACCTATAACGCCGGCCTTGGCAGCCGCATAATTAGCCTGTCCCCTGAACCCGGTTTGCCCGCTGATTGACGACATGTTGATTATTCTCCCCCACCCTTTTTCCATCATGCTCTCAATAACCGCCCTGCTGCAGTTGAATATGCCGGTTAAATTGACTTCTATGACCGACCGCCATTCATCTTCCGACATCTTTTTTAAAGTCCTGTCGGCAAGGATGGCGGCGTTGTTCACCAGGATATCAATTTCTCCCATCTTCTTTTTGATGGTTTCCACCATGGCGGCAACACTCTCAAAACGGCTCACATCGGCTTCAAAGACAGAGGCGCTCCCCCCTTCCTCTTTAATTATGGAGGCAACCTCGTTCGCATCCTTCAGGTTCGACCCGTCATTATCGCTCACATAATTTACTGCAATATCCGCGCCGTCCCTTGCGAGAAACACGGCTATCGCTCTTCCTATGCCCCTTGAGCCTCCCGTAACCAGCGCGCACCTTTTTTTCGACATTTTCTTTCTCCCCGCTATAATATGCAGCAAGACTATCGGCTGCAAGCTACTATATCTTTTGCCAAACCTTCACCAAAAGTCCTGGCCTGACAAGAAGTTAAAACTTTTTCATTCTACTTCTTTCCCCTGTAAAAAGCAAATGCAGCATCGCCGGTAACCAGCCCGATAACCAGATAACCTGATTAAAATCAAAAGGCGCCCTTTCCGGAACTTTTTGCCTGTTTTGATGTTTCTCTTGCCGCGGGACGTAAATCGATATGCTTGTGAAGCATTGAACCGCGGAGGATTTCCCACATTTCCTCTTCATCCGATGCATCAAGCATTAATTTCCTCACGGAACTCGATGAAAAAATTTCCATGATGGCTTTAATCATATCCTGCTGTATCCGGGGATAATGATGGGGAACCAGAAGAAGAAAAACGAAATAAATCTTCTCCCTGCCTTCTTCCCACCTTATACCATGCGGTATTCTGCCCGCCACTACCATGGGCTGCTTCAACAAAAGGATTTCTCCCGCTAAGAATACAAGGCCCAGCTTACTGCTTTCTTCTTTATTTATTTTACATTCAGTCACTGGAGAACACAGGAGTTTCGCGTTTGGAAGGAACTCGTGTTCCGCTCCAAGTTCGCATAGCTGTCCAAGGATAGTTTCTTTTTCGCTGCCGTACATCTTTGCGATTATATTCCTGCGCGAAAACGCATCAAAAAGATGCATGCGCTTTTTCCTTAAAAGGGCAAGGTTCATCCATGGACCCAGCAAAACCGAAGAGATAATGGCGCCTATCAGGATTGCCACAAAAACGGTGTTGGTGATAAACCCGAACTGGAGGGCGATAATGGCAACGACTATTTGCATCTCGCCGCCAGGGGTATGGGCAATGGCTATAATGGGATAATTCTCTCTCTGCTGTCGGGTAAATAAGGAACCGACCCATGCACCCAGGTACCTTCCTCCTATGCCTATGGCGGAAAAGAGCAAAACAAGTAAAAGGTTGAAATGGGCCAAAAAGTCTATCTTGATCCCTATGCTCGCAAAAAAGACCGGGACAAATATCGCATGCACCATTTCGGAAAAAAGCTGCCTTGTTCTCCCGGGCAGGCTCTTTGCTTCTCCCACGATAATGCCTGCAAGAAAAAATCCAAAAAGCGCATGGATGCCTATGCTTAATGTTACAGCTCCGCATATGAAGCCGAGCAGTACAATGAAAGTTATGGAAAAACCCGGCTCGGGAAACCCCTTTTTGCGGATGTATTCAAGGCAAAAGTGAGACAACTTTCTTCCCCATGCGAGGCAGGCATATGAAAATATAAGCGTTCCCGATATGATAAAGAAGATGCGGCTTATTCCCGGGTTTGACCGGCTTACCAGGCCCAGTATGAGAGTGAATATTACCCAGCCTATGAGGTCGTTGATTGAAAGAGCGCTCATGATAAGGGACCCGAGATTGGTCCTGTATATGTTTAAATCATGGAGAACTCTCGCCGTGACAGGAAGCGCGCTTATCGTCATTACCGTGGCCACAAAAAGGGCAAAGAGGAATCTTTGTGCCGGGTCGGCAAGAAACCGGGCGGGAAGAAAGTATGCGGGAACAAAGGCAATTGCCATGGGCAGGAGAACATCAGTTATGGCTATCTTTGCCGCTTCCACCCTCTGCCTCCATACGCTGGAAAATTCCATCTCCATCCCGGTCTTAAGAAGGAAAAAGAGTATTCCCAGCCAGGCCACGGTATCCAGCATCACGTGCTGGATGGATAAATCCGGAAATATTGCGGAAAACCCTCCTGGAAAAAGCCTTCCAAAGATAGTAGGCCCGAAAAGTATGCCGACAAGAATTTCCGCTGTGATAGCCGGCTGTTTAATCCTGCGGAATACTTCTCCGAGCAACCTGGCAGAAGCGAGCAGGATAAATATCTGCACCAGGAAAATGAATATGTTTTTCTCTGTCAGTCCATCCATTTTTATATTGTAAAACTTTTGTTGCCGAATTACAACATGCCTGCAGGCGATATACCGCGCCCGGCTGAAAAAAAGCTCAGGTTACACTTTCCTGTCTTAACTCTTTACCCCATCTTCTTCCGGCGCTTTTTTTTCCAGAGGATGCTCAAAAATCCGAGAGAAAAACCGGAAGCCGGACCTATGGCGAGAGCAAGCCACACCGGGATGCCGGAATCCGCAAGTTTTCCTATCATGGGGGGACCCACAAAACCGGCCAGGGCAAAACCTGTAAACATGTATCCGAAAACCTTTGCCCTTGCTCCTGCATGAAAATTTCCCGCTATTGAAGCGATACAAGGATAAGAGACGCTCGATATAAAACTTCCCGAACTTATCAGCAGGAGGGCCAGGACGTAACTTGAAGAGAAGAGGCCTGCAATGGTCAATATACCTCCGGCAATGACACCGAAAGCAAGAACGGTCCTGTCTTCCCACTTGAGATGGATAAAGGCCATCAGGAACCTGCCTGCTGCTATCCCGCTGGTTATCATGACGATAAAGAGCGCTCCATGGAATTCATCGGCACCGAATTTCTCCTGGGCCATGGGATTCGACCATGTAAGTACAGATGTAACCATTATGTTATGAAGAAAGGCCATCACCGGAACCCACCAGAATTTTTTTAAAGACAAGGACAGGGGAGGGACGTCCCTGGTTTTCTTTTTATCCCGGCCCGGCGAAGCAGCTTTTTCCCGGGCGGCTATGGCCGGCAGAACGATTTTGTTTACAAGGGCAAAAAGAAGGATAAAGACCAGTAAAATAATGATATACGGCAGGCGGAAGCCCCAGAAATCCCAGTTCCTGTTTCTTGCAGCATCAAGCCATTTGCCGAGAAATGGGGCAAGCATTGCCGAACTCCCGAAGTAAAGGGCGGAATAGAGGGCTATTATACGCCTTATGCTTCCGGGAAAGAGGTCGGATAATATCGTGGTATTCGCATTAAGCATCAGGGCATTGGCAATGCCAATCATGGCAAAACATACGACAAGCATCTGGAAACGCACGCTGAAGAGAACGAGTAGAACAGATATAATAACAAGTCCGAGTCCGTACCTTAAGACCCTTGCGCCGAGTTTTGACACAAAATGGCCTGCCATGGAAGCGGCAACCATAACGCCTATGCTTCCTGCACCCAGTATCAGTCCAAGCTGTGTTTTCGAGAGATTGAAAATGCGAAGAAACGTGGGGCCTGACACCACGCCGGTTATGAAGGTAAAATGCATCCAGATGCCTATGAAGCAAATAACAGCAGTGATAAATCTTTTTGACATTTGACTATTCTATCAACTTGAAAAAGTGAGCTCACCTTACAGCCCTCTCCCCACCGGGGCAAGAGGAATAAAGACTTTCTGACGCTCACGAATCACACATTGTAATATTCTTTAGCCCCGGCATTTTTCCGTCCGGGGCAAGTTTATATGCCGAAGTTGTTCTTCAGCGGGCTTTTCCCATCTTATGTTTTTTGCATTTGCCTGTATTCCGCTTTCTTTCCTTTTAAAATGCATTACTAATTGCCCGTCTTTTAAGATGTGGGGCTGATGCACGCTTCCGCGCGCTTCTTCACCTGGCAAATTTCAGGCGCCCTCCTCCTTCGAGGCGCCAGATGCGCCCGCCGGTGTACATCCACGCAGCCCAGTCCATCCTTTTTCTCACGCCTATATTGAACCTGAGCGGTTCGGGCTCTTCAGGGTTGATATTCAACACCAACAGAGGTATCTTCCACTCAGAGCTCCAGTGAAGCTTGTCGGAATCCAGCATGACAGCGGCATATTCAACGTTCTTTTCAAGCTCGCCCCTGAGCTCTTCCGGAATTTTGAAATAGCTGTCGAGTATCTCTGTTTTTCCGTCTGAATATCCGTTCATTACATATATGGGGCCCGTTTCCATGTCAAGCGGCCACCAGCTTTTTTGCCCGTCATCCATCCGGCCTTCTATGGATATTTCCGTTTTCCCCCTGAATTTAACCAGGTCTTTCAGGTTTGACGGCATACCTTCTTTCCATGGGTCGGGAGAATGTTCCATTCCCATATAAAGATGCGTATCGTCATATAGAATCCAGGCAAGGCTTTCAGGAGCTTCCCTGTCCTGCGAGGCAGTGTAATACTTGTTGAATACTATTGCCCTCTTTTTATCAAGGCCCAGCCACTCTTCCCGTTCCAGCCTGCCGTCGATTCTTACGGGAGATTTTCTTCTTGAAACAGTGTACTCCTTCTGCTCCGCTTCTCCCGTCTCTTTGGCCGGGTCGAAATATTTGCCTATAAATCTCTCTACCGGCCATGATGCGCGCAAAGCGTCCTCATAGAGGCCAATTTTTTCAAAGGGCAGCGGTTCAAACCCTGTCTCTCCGTAAACGGGCGAACCAGGCCTGATGCGGAAATCAAGGCTTCCTGTATCATGGAACAGAGGGTCGCCTTCAAGCGCATTGTTAACGATTGTAAGCCCCTCCCGGATACCTCCGGAAACGGTTAAAAAAGGACCGCCGGTGTTTACATTCCTCGAGATGGTTATGTTTCCGGGCCAGGCAAGAGGCCTGTTATCTTCTTTTAGTGCGCCAAGAAGCTGCGGGTACCGCGCGCTCCACGGAGGTTGTTTCCAGTCTACCCTCCTCAATGCAGTAAGGGCTTCAAGCCCCCATGGATTCAATTTCCCTTCGCTTTCAAGTATCCTGCTCCTGTTGCCCTGAGAAATGGCCGGGAAAGAGTCGACAAAAATATTGTTTTCATAGCGGCAGTCCGGTGCGGAAGAGGAAATACCCTGTGTCCTGTAAAACACGTTGCCCGACAGGGTCAGGTTGGCGCTTATTCCGTCTATATGGACAGCCCGGGCTCCGTGGGTGAAATTGGGAGAATAATGTCCGGTCAGGTGGTGAAGAAAATTGTTTCTCAGTACGTTCCCCCTGTAAGTAAGCTGGTTGCCTCCGTCCCACGTGTAAATTGCGCCGAGTTCCCTCGAATGTGCCAGTATATCATGTATCTCGTTGAACTCGATTATGTTGTTATTGAACGACAAAGATATGCCGTAGTGGGGAGAATCAGCAATGAGGTTGTGGGAAATGCGCTGGCCTATTCCCCCGACTGATATGGCAGGGTTATTCCCGCCGCAAAACCGGTTGAAACGGTAGATGTAGTTGTTCTCCGCGAACATGCGGTCGGGAACAAGCTTTCTCCTGGCCTCAGCCGCAGAAGCGTTGCGCAGGTTGTAATTTATTCCTTTCGCGAGGCTTATACCCCCTTCGCCAACGTCATAAATATCGCAGCCCACAATTCCGTGGCCCCATCCGCTCAGGGCCTTTATCCCCCATTGTCCCGCGTTGCGGACCGTGCAGCCTGCTATGAGGTTCTTCTCTCCTCCCGTTACCTCGATGGCGTTGCGCCATGTGCCTTCCACTGTCAAACCGAAGAGCACCAGGTTAGACACGTTTTCCCATACAAGCACGGGCGCATCGAGGGTTGAAACAATGACTTCCCTGGAGTCTAAACCATCGGGCGGCCAGAAGTAGAGCTTGCCTGTTTCGCGGTCGATGTACCATTCCCCTTCCATGTCTATCTCGCTGAGAAGATTATAGGCGAAATACGGGTGGTTTGCGGCTATGCGCGGAATCTCGGTTTTCTTCGGCCCATTTTCGAGGTGGATAATTTTTTTTGAGGTATCAATGGATGAAACCTTCCAGTGTTTCAATATGTAGGGCTGGTTGACACCCATGTACCCTTTCAGCCATATTTCGCTTTCTTCCTTCCACCTCTCAGGCCTCTTTCCGGAATAAACGAATTTTCCGACCTGGAAAGGCGTATTGCGAATAACTCCGTCTCCCGCCGGGTTTACCAGCGCACCAACCCTGGCCCACCCTTCGTTGGGCCAGCGCGCCAGGGGCATCGTTCTGCCTTCGTACATAAGCTCCATGGCACCGGGCCTTCCCGTCCATATGCCCCTGTTTAAAAGTTCGCCGTATTCCGTAATGCCGAGTGCTTTCAGGTCGGCTGTCCATACCTTTCCCCTCGATTCCCCGGGCAGACGCTCAAGAATACCGGGGTTGTCAAGAATTTTAAAGTTGCTTACCTGCCTGCCTCCTATGATGCGGGCTTCTTCTCCCGGGTAGCTCCTGTAGACCACCGGCGCATCTTCGGTTCCAGAGTCTTCTACTGTAAAAATAATACTTTCCCCGGTAAAATACCGTCCTCCCCTGAGGTATACAGATATGCCTTTTGCCGGCAGTCCGCTCTCTTTCTTGATTTTGCGCACTTCTTCCTGCGCCCTTGCCAGGGTAGCAAAGGGTTCTTCTTCCGTTCCCCTGCCTGCATCATTTCCCCCTGGCGACACGTATATGGAGGATTCCGTCCCGAAAACTCTTTCTATTCGCCGCTTTCTTTCGCAGGTATCCTCTTCTCCGTCCGCAAGCCCGTCTATTCTTTCAAGGCGGTCAGCAAGTTCCAGCCTGTGCATCTCGTTTGGATTATGGCTGTCTGCCGCCTCTGCCAGCAATTTCAAGTATATATCCCGCGCCTCGGCATGTCTTTTCTCTTTCCTGTAAGTGTCGCCTATGCCCCTGCGGGCTCTCATTGCATCGTTATCTGAAAGTTCCTCTATCTTAAGTATCTCTTCGTAAACCTGCCTTTCTTCTCTGTATCTTCCTGCCTCGCTAAGTGTTTCCGCCTTGCAGAACAAGGCGTATGCCCTGTAATTGGCGTTGAGACCCTTAAGGCCAACTATTTTTTCATAGGTTTCCGCGGCCCGCCCGTATTTTTTTTCCAGGCGATAGCTCCAGGCCGTATTGAAAAGGGCAAGTTCCCTGGCAAAAGGCAGGGCTGGTATCTCTTCTATTCTTGCATACTCTTTCCTTGCTCCGTCGAAATCCCCTTTTTCAATCAGCCTGTCAGCCGCTGCAAATATGGCTTTCAGTTTATCTGCCTCCGCTTTTTCTCTCCCCTTGCCCTCTTCCTCTATTTCCAGTGCACTCAGTACCCTGTTGTAGATTACAACCTCGTCAATATCAATTATCTCCCTGGTGTTGTATCCTATCATCAGGGAGCTGGCCCCGGGGACATATTCCCCGTCATGTTTTTCCTTGCCTGCCAGAATGCCGTTAATGTAAAGTTTTATTTCGAGGCCATCCCAGGTCAACGCCGCGTGGTGCCACTCATTATCGGCAAGTGGGACTCCCCGTGCCCTCGCAGAGATGGAACTGCTCTTCTTCCTCCCTGCCCTTCCCGATGCAGTTCCGGGAACGCAGCTTATCCGGGCTATAAGGTTATCGGGAGGGCCGGCGGGAAAAAGTGTCCATCCCACGGGACCTCCGCCGTTTAAAAGAAGTGTCGTGGTTGTTATATTGACGCCTTCATACTCGGTAGCGGGGCCTGCTTTTCTGAACCAGCACCCGGCACTGAATGTCCTGCTCTTTATCTCTGCCGGGGGTCCCTGGTACCATCCCCTGTCCAGCCTTACCGCCTTTTTGCCGGGGAACCTTCCTTCTATTACTTTCAGGTCGTCGATTTCCCTGCCGCCTGCCTTCAAACGGACGAAAACCAGGTTCCTTCCGTTTCCGCTCAGGTCTCTTACTTCGGAGCTGCTGTCTTCAACGCCTTCAAACGTGTAATAAGCGACAACGCTTTTATCCCGTTTCACTGATTCTTTTCTCGCCGCCCACTCATTGTCTGCCCGGTTCTCCGCACAGAGTTGAAGAGCGGCAAGGATTATAAAAAAAACCGCGTACCTGATTTTTTTCATTATTTATCTCCCTTTTCCTTTTTTCAAAGCACGGCTTAAAAAAATTTGAAGCCGCCACCAGCCAAGGCTGAGATGTTATTGCCTTGCCCGGCAACCGGCCTATTCAAGGACGATAACCTCGTATTCCTTGAGTTCTTTAACCGTTATTTCCATCATTCCTCTTTCGTGTCTGAATGAACAGCCTTCTTTATCCGCAAGGGCGAAAGCCTTTCTGTAAGGCGGTTCTTCTACGCGGATTTTGACATTATGCCGGGGCAAGATTTTTTCAAAAGGCCTTGGAACGAGTCCTGAATAGTTTATGAGGTGCACCAGCATGCGGTTCTTCTGTTTCCGCAGGACAACCTCGATATTTTCTGCTGCATCGAGCGATACGGTATTGCCTGAGAACATCCTTGCCATGTTGGCGAACATTTTCCTGTATTCCGGCGGAGCGTATGAATTCATCATCTCTCCGAAGGTGCCGGCAAGGTATACACCTGTTCCTTTTTTGTAACGGTTAATCACAACGGCAGGTTTATCTGGCCGCGTCATGGGCTCGTAACGTCCGGCCATAGGCTTGTAGAAACTTGCAAGGACCCTCGCTTTGCCCGTAACCGATACATTGATACCGAACTCCGGTGCGGGCAAAAAAGGTACGTCGATGCCTTTAAACAGAGGATGACTTCGGTCAAAGGAAACATAATTCCAGTTTTTGTAATCTACTACCTCTTTCAAGCAGGATATTCCGAATACCTCTTTCAGTCCGAAATCCTTGCGTCGCTTGCCTTCTTCGTTGTAAAGCGAAGTATCGTAGGTTGCCACAAGAGTACCCCCCCTGCCCGTGAAATCCTTCAGCTTTTCTATCGTTTTATCCGAGAGACACGCGCATGTAGGCAGGAAAATACATCCGAAGGAATCAACACCTTCAAGGGCAAAATCGAGGTCGGAAGCTACCCCGCATGGTATGCCCGAGCGGGCAAGCGCAGTAAAAACCCCGTATAAAGACGCTGTAAAGTTTCCTTCTGCCGGGACTTTCGGCTTTTCCCCGCTTCCGTAAAAATCCGTTATACCGGCAAGAGTTTTATAGTAGCGGCTTGTGGCAAATGAATTCATAACTCCAGCCCTGCCCGCACAGACCGTTCCTTCGTAGAATTTTTCATTCTCTCTGAGAAAACTAACCGCTTCCACTCCTGCTCTGCCTCCCGGGGTATCCATTATATCAAAGGAACCATGGGGGCCGTACCAGATGTTGGCACCGTTGGCGACAGACGAGAAGATGCAGAGTTTTGTTTCCGCGGGGGTATGCATGTAATGAGACCAGGGTTTCTGGTCGGCCGCCATGAAATTAACCCGCACCTTTTCGGGA
>Ga0272443_10006348_pt1 | contig 11753 bp, 9 predicted proteins | sample SSMAcet12_FD_193581 | JGI IMG/M metagenome (GOLD analysis project Ga0272443, IMG submission 193581) | Marine sediment archaeal communities from Little Sippewissett salt marsh, Falmouth, MA, United States - SSM-Acet-12 | ecosystem: Environmental > Aquatic > Marine > Wetlands > Sediment ... | reverse complement strand
CCCCCTTTGGATTTACCAGGTATATTTTACCCTTGTACCCGCCGCTTATCGTATTGATAAAAAGCCGGTGCCCCCATTTTCCTATAGTCCCTGACGCGCCGACAAAGGCGATGGATTTCGGATAAAACAGCGAGCGTATAACGCCGGCGGATACCGACGGACGGTATTCTTTTTCGGCCTGTTTCTCCCCCGGCACAACCAGCGCGTCGACAGCCACCACATCGCCGTCGGATGTAATGACGAGGGGGTTGATATCGATCTCCGCAATTTCAGGAATCTCTATCCCTATTGTCGACAATCCCATCAATGTTTTTATCAGCTCGTCCCGGTGGGCGGCCTTTTCCCCCCTGAATTCTCCCAGGAGCGATTGCGCCTTGATTTCATCGATCATTTCCGCCGCGTCGATTTCAGTCAGCGGGGCGATGCGAAAGGCGACGTCGGAGAGCGCCTCAGTAAACACACCGCCGATACCGAACATAACCACCGGCCCAAACTGTTCATCCCGGAACAATCCGGCAACCAGTTCCCTCTTTCCCTTAACCTGGGGTTGTACCAGTAATCCTTCAAGTTCATCCCCGGCTTCCTGGGCAATCAGCAGAGCCGCGTTCTTCAACGCTTCCTCATCATTGAGATTAAGATGAACAAGCCCCCTCTCCGTTTTATGCAGCAAGGTTGCGCCGAGCGCCTTGAGTACCACGGGGAAGCCTTTCTTTTGCGCGGCCTTCACGGCTTCATCTTCACTGAAAGCGACCGTTTCGTTTACAACAGGTACGTCGTATGCCTTAAGCAGCTGCTTTGATTCGTTCTCTGTAAGGGCCTTTTTTCCCGGCGTTCTGATTGCCTCGAGCAATTTTTCTATATCCACATCATGCTCCTTTTTATCGATAAGAGTTCAATGCCTGATTGTGTAAATACGTCCTGTCTTCTATATCATTACACTATAAAAGTGAAGAAATTTATTGTGTGTTATCATTCGTAAAGCGCGCATCGTCATGTGCCGTGCGAACCTCCGTTGACAATCTTTCTCCCTTTGTTTATAAGAAAACTATCAAACGCGCGTCGTTACATTTCGGCGGACCGAAAGGGAGGATTACTGGGGTTGGCAAAGATTTCTTTCGACGGCAGAAGGGGGCGTATAAAGTCTACCGTCAGGGCCGGCACACAGAAAACGCAGAAATCTGTTAATGATGTTGTGCGGGAAATCAAACAGGGTATGAAGAAACCGGGGGGTGAAGACTACAGGGAGCGCTCTCTTGCTATTCACGGTCTGGTATGCGCCCGGTGCGGCAGGGAATTTAGTCATGCCGACAGGCATCTCCTGACAGTCCATCACAAAGACGGCGATCACCATAACAATCCCCCGGACGGAAGTAACTGGGAAAATCTGTGCGCCTACTGTCATGACGATGTACACAGCAGGGAAATTCTGGGTGAATATCTCGACGGTACGCGGGGCGGCAGGGACGATGTCGTCGTGTACGATGATGAAAAATCTGACAGCGGGCTCGGCTCCCTGGGCGCCAAGCTTCAAGATGCTATGAAAAATAAAAGGGATAAGGATTAACGGTTTAACGCTTCCGGCACGCTGTGGCTTCATATTGTGCCGGGTCAGGACGGCCGGGACAGAATAGAGGTACGGAAGGAACCATAGCGGTTTTTTATGTGCGGATGAGTCGACCGTCAGGTTTAATCGATCGGTGCTGACAGTACCCGCTTTTATTGTCACGATGTGTAACCATTCTGTCGTTGTCGACAAACCCCGCGTAATGCCGCGCCGATTTCTCCGCTGGGTTACATCTTAAGCCCTTGAACCATCAACTGTATCAACGTAATTACTCCAGGTAACGGCTGAATAATCCTTTCTTGAACGTGAACAAAATTGGATGATCGGCAGCAATTTCACACGACACTATGTAATTCAATGGATTTAACAAAACAAATATCCGGGCACAATTATAACGCGCTTTTGTGGCATGCCCTGTTTCTCGCATTGGCTAAAAACTTTATGGATGTCGATACGATTATTCCCGCCATGGTGGTCGATGCCGGTGGCACCTCCGTGCACATCGGTTTTCTGGCGGCTATAATGCTCGGGGGTTCCCGTCTCAGCCAGTTGTTCTTTGCCCCGTTCATTAACAATCAACCGGCAAAAAAGGGGTATTTGTTGTTCGGGATAAATACGAGGATATGCGCCCTGGCATGCCTGGCGTTTCTTTTCTTTTCATCTTCATGGATAACAGGCAGCGCGTTAATTGCGCTGACCTTCTTATTCATTTCCATATTCTCGATAAGCGGCGGATTTGCCAATATCAGCTATACGGATATACTCGGAAAATCCATTGTGCCGGAGAGCAGAAAATCGTTCCTCTCAATCAAGCAGGCAATAGTAAGCGTCGGCCTCTTTACCTCGGCGTATTTCGCGAGCAGGGCGCTGACGGTATACTCCTATCCGAATAACTATGCGTCTCTTTTTGTGATTGCGACTGTCATGCTCGCGATCGCCTCCGCGGGTTTCTGGAGACTGAAGGAGGTTACACTGGCAAAAAAGGAGAGGTATAAATACAGGAACTTTATCGGCATTATTGTACACGAAATCCGGACGAACAAACAGTTGATGTATTATCTTCTGGTGACAAACACTCAGGGGGTTTCTCTTGCCCTCATGCCCTTTCTCATCCTGTACGCGAAAAACGTGTTGAATGCCACCGGCAGTGACATTGGTAATTACCTGATTTTCAAGGTAATCGGAGGAGTCTTTGCCGGCATGTTCCTTTTTTATTATTCCAGAAAGGTGAAATATCAGCGCCTGTTGTATAGTACCTCGGTACTCGCCTTCGGTATCCCCCTACTTGTGCTGATATTCCCGGGACATCTTTTTCTCAACTTGTCATTTTTGGCAGGCGGCATTGTTTTTACGCTGTACACGATAACGGCGAGCGGTGTTCTGCTTGAGGTCTCGACCAATGAAAACAGGGCATTGTATACAGGGATAGTCGGTGCGGGGAGTGTGCTGCCGGTTGTCTTTCCCCTCGTCGGCAGCCAGGTGATAGATCAGTATGGATTCTCACTCTTCTTCATTACATTCATGGTGATAATCAGTCTTTCCTTTTATTTCATCTTTAAGCTGGATTGTAAGGCATGAGAATTCGCCGTTGAGTCGGACAGGGCGACGGCCTTGCTCCTGTTCATGAAATTGGTGATGAAGACGGCGACGAGTACGAGACCCCCACCCGAAAGCTGGAGAGAAGTCAGGCGCTCACCCAGAATAATCCATGCGCCGATAGCCGTTACCACCGGAATGCCGTTGATGAAGATAGCGGCCCGTGCGGCCGGTATCCTGGAGAGGGCAAAGTTGTAGCAGAAGAAAGCGGTCACAGTGGCAAAAATCGTCAGGTATAACAGGGCGATAAGGGAACGTCCGCTGATCGCCGCCCATGAGAGTGTCGGAAAATCCAGAAAAAGGGCGGGGGAGAAGAAAAGCGCGCCATAGAAACACTGCATCCCCGTAATTTCCATTGACGAATATCGTCTGCCGAGATCCCGGGCGCTTACAATATAGAAAGCCGCCGAGAGCACGGCCCCGAAAACGATCAGATCCCCCTTCAGCGATCCCCCCAGACTCCAGCTGAAATCGGGGTCGCCGATGACCAGGATGGCGATCCCGATAAGAGAGAGGAATACCCCGATAATGCCGAGGCGATTTGTCTTCTCCTTCAGTATGAGTGCCGAGAGCATCACGACTGCTATCGGAATGGTGGCGATAATGAGCGATACCTTGGCCGCCGAGGTGTACAGGAGCCCGTGGGTCTCGCAGAGAAAGTAGGTGCCCGGTTGAAAGATAGCCATCAGGAAGAGTTTTACGTGATCTTTTGGCGTTAAGGCCGGTGCGCCGTGACGAATCATTACGGCGGCAAAGAAAAGCGATGCCAGCACAAACCGGGCGAATATGAGCGTAAAGGTGGGAATACTTTCAAGGGCCACCTTGGTAGCCACAAAAGAAAGTCCCCAGAATAGAGTCGTCGCCACCAGCGCGCCGTATATTTTCATCCATTCCCGCTCCGGCATAGATACCTTCCACATAAAAAAGAAGAGGATTTGTACCATACCGGCTTCTATTTGTATATTAGATGTTTTGTCGTAATAGTTCTTGACAAAAAATCATCATGCGGTGAATGATATGCCCTGTCGGGATAGACACTGTCATCTGTGTTGCTGCGTCGTGACGAGAGACTTCCCCGCGCGTCACGACAGTCACATTCTACGGGGATCAAATGTAATGCTATGGATATCTTCGATGCGCTCATGACCGTGCTGGCAATTGTGCTGGCCATTGTCAGTTCATTCCACGCCCTGATTTCAAAGCGCGATCCGAAGTCGGCGATCGGGTGGATTGCTTTCTGTGTCCTGATCCCCTTTGGCGGTCCGTTTTTGTATTACATCTTCGGCATCAACAGAGTCCGGACCCGCGCGGAGAAACTTCAGCGCCGTTCAGACGTATCGCGCGGCGAAATAAAAATGCCGACGGATACTCCCGACATTGACTCAGCCATCAAAGACGATGACCGTACCACGGGTAAACACGCCGAACTTGTTCACCTCTCAGATACGATTACAGACAGGGCGCTCGTCGGGGGTAATCATATCGAGGTTCTCAATAACGGAGAAGAGGCATATCCGGCAATGCTCGACGCCATCGAAAATGCCCGTCGGTCTCTCTTCCTTACAACCTATATCTTTGAGAGCAACGATACCGGAAAGACCTTTGTCGATGCATTGGCCGGAGCGGTTAAAAGGGGTGTCGATGTAAAGGTTATTGTCGACGGGCTCAGCGATGCCTGCAGCTTGAACTGGTGCAGCAGACAATTAAAAAAAGCCGGGGTCCCCGTCGCGCGATTTCTCCCCCCGCGGTTGATCCCCCCTACCGCATCCATCAACCTGCGCAATCATAGAAAAATCCTCGTCGCGGACGGAACAATCGCCTTTACAGGCGGAATAAATATCGGCGACAGACACCTGGCAGAACGATATGACAACCCGGACCGTGTCGTTGATATGCATTTTCGGCTGACGGGACCGGTAGTGCAGCAGATTGAAAAGGTCTTTATCGATGACTGGCGATTTATTACAGGGATTGACACACCCCCGAACCCGGTCGAACCAAAGCAGGCGGGATCGGCGCTATGCCGCGTCATTACCGAAGGCCCGAATGAGGACATGGATACGCTTGCCATGATACTCGCGGGCGCCATATCGGCCGCCAGGGAATCTGTCGTGATCATGACACCGTACTTTATCCCAACGCGGGGATTGCTCGCTGTCCTGCAGGCGGCGGCGCTGCGCGGTCTTCAGGTGACGATCATACTGCCCGAAAAAAACGATATCCGGATCCTGCACTGGGCGACCCGCAACCTCCTGTGGGAACTTTTGGAACGCGGGGTGAAGATATACTATCAGCCCCCTCCCTTTGTTCATACCAAACTGGTCATTATCGACGAGTATTACACGCATATCGGTTCGGCCAATATCGATCCCCGCAGCCTCAGGCTCAACTTTGAGCTGGTTGTCGAGATCTTTGATACACCTCTCGCCGAAATTCTCACAAAGCATGTAGAAACCGTAATAGAACAATCCCAGCCCGTCACCCTCGAAGATGTTGACGGGCGCTCATTCCCGGCACGGCTGCGTGACTCGCTTGCATGGCTACTTTCCCCGTACCTGTAAATGCCATTGCGGTTAATTTCCGAAAGCCCTGCGAAATGATTGAGTCGAGCGAATTGTTGTGTTCACCTACAACTCCTCAAGATCGTCCGAAAGATGAATTGATCACTACTGCTTGAAAGTTTCACGATGATATTTCTTGACAATATAACATAATGGATTTAGTCAATTAATTTATTTAACGATGTTAAACGCCTCATATGTGCTTTTGAGTGGCTGTAACCAGGAGAGGATTATGGTCTGATCAACTAAAGCTCTGTTTCTTGAAATGGGAGATAGGGGCTTTTATTTTTTTGTAAATATCTTATTAATATTATTCGCCGCCAAGGTAAACACATGAGTGTTATACGGGTCTACTTGACACCCAATTATACTGATCAGAACAAGAACAAGATGCAATTAATTTTAAGGAGGAGTGGCTATGAGTCATCCAATTCTTGAAGATCTTTTGTGGAGACATTCTACCAAGAAATATGATGCCAGCAAAAAGATTCTCCAAGAGGATCTTGATGTGCTTTTTGAGGCAATGCGCCTCTCTGCATCATCTATTAACTCACAACCATGGAAGTTTGTAGTTATTGAAAGCATTGAAGCAAAAGAACGCATGCATAAAACATTTGCTCGGAAATTTCAATATAACCAGCCTCATGTTTTTGATAGCTCACAAATTATTCTCTTTGCTTACAACCCACGCTACACGCGTGATGATTATTCTGAAGTTGTAAATAAAGGCATTGAGGATAAACGAACTAAGCCGGAAGATCGAGAGGATGCTTTTAGTAAATTTATGTTTGCTGAGCTTAATACCGACGAAACTGGAAACACATCTAGTTGGACAAAAGCACAAACCTATATTGCCCTTGGAAACACTCTGCATACTCTGGCTCGTCTTGGAATAGATTCCACTCCCATGGAGGGAATTGATACTGATTTAGTAAATGAGGAGTTTAAGGAGGAGCTTAATGGCTATCAGTGCGATGTGGCTTTGGCCATTGGGTATCATCATCCACAAGAGGACTATAACGCAAAACTCCCCAAATCTCGACGTAGCTTAGAGAGTATTTTAGTGCGATTATAAAGAGAGTATAATGAGCACATGAAGCAGGAGGTCTCATCAAAAATGAATCATTGCTTATGGACAGGGTTACTCATTACAACAAGAAACATATAGCTATTCGACCTTGATTAATTGTATCGATTTCAGGAAGAAGTCCGTTTTCCCCATGGCAGATTAGATCCGTTCTCAAGATGGCTTTTCATACTGCTCGACGATCCGGCAGATCTGTGGTTCGTACCAGCATCCGAAGGGGAAGGGGTCGAGAAAGCCACAATGACCGCCGTATCGATGGATAATGAGATTCATGTGGTGATTTGCCCGAATGTTGTAAAAATCAGTTACGGGGATCATCGGGTCGTCTTCGGAGGTGACGACCGTAACGGGAACAGCGATGTCCCCGAGTGTGTCTCCCAGAAGCGTGTACTGATTGAAATAGTCCCGATAATCGCGAAACGGGGTGTAACGGTTCACCAGGATCTTTGTCATCTCTAGCGAGTCGTTTGTATGCAGGAGATCTTCGAAGTTGTAGAGACGGGGAAAGAGCTCTTGCTTCTTCCTGAGAGATTTTCTCCATTTTCGCACGAAGTAATACCGGTACACGGCGGGTCCCCTGTCGATGCATAGAACGGATTTGTAGGGATCGATCAAAGGGCTGATGCAGATTACGTGGCGCAGGTTTTGAACAGCAATCCGTTTCGTGTGCAGTGCTACGCGGAGAGCAAAGTTGCCACCCAGGGAAAAGCCGACCACAAAGAAGGGCCTGTTGCCTGCAAGCTGCGAGGCGTTGCGAACTGCCGTGATCGTTTCTTCTGTCAGGGCCCCGTGGAAAAGCCCTTCGTTCAGGTGGTGGCTCTCTCCGTGATCCCGCAGGTTGAGCCTGAAGATATCGCATCCCCGCTTGAATAGATATTCTCCCGTGTGAAGGACATAGGTGGAGTTCGAGCTTCCTTCCCATCCATGGATAATCAGTACCAATGCCTTTCCTTCCCCATCGGGACGGCGGGAGTGGTACCCGAGCAGTCGAACACCGTTGCCCCCGTCGACGATTACCTCATCGGCGTGGTCGACCATCTCGTTTCCGCCCAGAGTCCGCAGGTGAAGACTCGCGAAGATACTTTGGAGATGAGGATTCCTCGCCCATGGGCGGGGGTTGAAGCCATTCCCGATCTGTCGCTGATTTGTGGTATATTCTGAACGATCCATCACTGATTCACTACCACAATAATTCATGTATCATATCATCTGTCGGCAACTAAACAGCCGTTTGCCGAGTATAAATCATGATAACATTTTAAGGAAGTGGATAATTGGTAAGATACTGCTTTCTGCCAGCGCAAATATAGATAAGTTCCGTTCGTATGTCAATTATTTCTCCCCACGGAATGTTGTGTCAAAATTCACTGACTTCTGCTGCTGGTTGTCAACCGTAATTTACAACAAATACGCCCGTTCAAATTTTATCTGTTACGGAAAGAAATCCTTTGTTTTACCTTCCCACAATTTTATCAGTGTATTTCTCTTGATAGTTGCCGTCTTCATTTGTTATTTTAGTTCTGATGTCAGTTCAACATTACTTTATAGGGGGATCTTTTGAACAAGCCTATCTATCTTGATTATAACGGTACAACGCCCTGCGATCCCGCAGTACTTGAAGCTATGAATGTATTTTTTACGGAGGACTTCGGGAACCCATCCAGTTCTCACTGGTATGGCATTAAACCGAGACAGGCGGTTGAAACGGCCCGGCGTCAGGCAGCTGATTTGATTGGCTGTCTGCCCGAGGAAATCTTTTTTACGTCCGGGGGTACCGAGTCCAATAACCACGCGATAAAGGGAATTGCCCGCGTACTCGGTCATAAAGGCCGGCATATTGTCACAAGTGCTGTTGAGCATCTATCGGTGTTGGAGGTATGCCGATATCTGGAAGATGAAGGTTTTGAGACGACACGAGTTGCGGTAGATAATCAGGGGATGATCGATCCCGTAAAAATAGAACAGGCTCTTCGTCCGGATACTGTTTTAGTAACAATCATGCACGCGAATAATGAAGTAGGTTCCGTGCAGCCGATAGCGGAAATCGCCGGATTGCTGAAAACGCGCGGAATTGTATTGCATACCGATGCCGCCCAGTCACTTGGCAAAATTCCGGTTGATGTGTCTTCACTTGGGGTGGATTTGCTTTCCATTGCCGGACATAAGCTATATGTGCCCAAGGGTATCGGGGCCCTGTACGTGCGCAGCGGTCTGGCACTGGATATGTTCTGCCATGGCGCGGGACAGGAAAAAGGATGGCGGGCAGGGACCGAGAACGTCCCCGGAATAGTCGGCCTTGGCAAGGGATGTGAACTGGCGGCGGAAAATCTGGATACGAATATGGCTCATATGAAAAAACTGTGTGACCGGCTTTACGATGGCATTACGGTCAGAGTGGTCGATGTCCGGCTGAACGGCCATCCGGAAAAACGGTTGCCTAATACACTGAGTTTGTCTTTCAAAGGGTTAGAGGCCAATCGTATATTGGAAGAGGTAGGGCTTGAGATTGCCGCTTCCGCGGGGGCCGCGTGCCACAGTGACAATGTGACTATCTCTCACGTGCTTGAAGCGATGAATGTACCGGTCGAATGGGCAAAGGGAACGTTACGGTTTTCTGTCGGTCGTACGACTACCATGGCGGAGATCGACCGGACGATTGATATTATGTCCGCAGCCATAGAGAGATTGAGCACATAATACAGTATTCGAGAGCGGCACCTTTTAATGGAGAATTCGGGGGCACAACACCAATATGATTTTGTGTGTCCTATACCAGGTCTTGAACGTTTCACCCGCACGTCAGCAAAACCATTTCAGGGACAAAGCAACTATTGCCGTTTGAAGGTCTTACGGAATATTTCTTGACAAAATATCACAATAGAGTTAGGGCCTTAACATGTTTAAGCGATTTGATTTTAAATCAGGGTGTTAAAATTGTCTGAAAATTCTCTTTTATCACGTCCAGTATAAGCGCCAGTCTCAATACATTAAAAGAAACAGTGGTATCCTGCATGATCCGTATGTAGGGAAGACATGTACGGGAGTATTTAGAAAAATGAGGTATAAACTATCATCAATACATCTTTACATTACATAATCTTAGAATAAACAAAGCACGTAACTTCTTTCTATCACTTTTTTATTATGGGAAAAACCAAAATGAAAGCTATTCCAGAAGACGCTTCTAAATCAATAGAAGAAATATCGGATTTGAAACAGAAGATTCAATCACTGGAGCAACTAGTAAGAGAACTCTTACAAGAAAGAGATTCTACACGCGAAAGCGAATCAAAATTCCGTTATATCTCAGAAAACATAGCCGACGTGGCATTCACGCTTGATATGGATTTCAGGACAACGTATGTCAACCCTGCTATCGAAAAAGTTCTGGGTTTTACTCCCGATGAAAGAAAAGCCCAAAGAGTTGAAGAGCAAATGACACCCGAATCCCTGCAGCTCATTTTTGAAACACTGGCTGAGGAAATTGAAAATGAGAAAATGGAAAATGTTAATTTGAATCGTTCTCGTGTACTTATATGTGATTTCTATCACAAAAATGGTTCTATACGAAATCTTGAAATAAGTGTTCGAGGTATACGCGATCACAAGGAACAATTGAAAGGGTTTTTGGGGTTGGCACGTGATATTACCGAGCGCAAACGTATGGAGGAAGCACTTAAAAAAAGTGAAGATAAATATCGGAGACTCAGCACGGTCGACAATCTTACCCAATTGCAAAATCTGAGGCAGTTCTATACGCAACTTAAAATCGAAACAAGTCGCTCAAATCGTTATGGGTCGTCGCTTACTCTTATCTTCATTGATATCGATGATTTCAAGTTATTTAATGACACCTACGGCCACATAAAGGGAGACGATGTTCTGCGACATATCGCTAAAATAATGAAAAGCTGTCTCCGTGAAACTGATTTTGCTTATCGTTATGGCGGAGAAGAATTTACTATAATACTTCCTATGACAAAGAAAGAGGAAGGGGTTATTTTAGCGGAAAGAATTAACTCAAGAGTTAGAACCACTCCCTTCTTTTCTCTGTCAGACCGGGCTGTTTATATAACGATTAGTGTCGGAGTAGCGCAATACAATCCAGAGGAAAATATAAAATCCTTTGTTAGTCGGGTTGACAAGTTTATGTACAAGGCAAAAAAGAGGGGGAAAAATAAAGTTTATTCCGGGGAATAACACTCATAAACAGGAACGCTTGACATAATTCCAGTGAATCGAAACGGTGAAGTATAGGTTACCATCAAGGGCTTTATATCTTATAATTACGTGATTAAGATAATCTGTCTGATCAGTCACTAAAAAGAATAGTGACACCCGAAAACCTGCTTTTAGTATTTCTGCATTTCCTTGAAATAGAGAAATTCGGGAGGGACACAATACTGCATTATTATTATGAAAATAATTCGGGTAATGGTGCCACCAGCTCTTTTTATTGATTACCATTTTTACTCTGCAACACATACTCCGCTTTAAGTTTTATCTGCTTCGGGAAGAAATCCTGTATTTATCTTGATACTTGTCGGTTGCATTTGCTATTTTAGCCCTTACTATCGTTGTTAATGGAATGACGGTAGCTAGAGGGCCGGTTCTTTAATCATCCTTACTTTCAATCGATTGACCTTTGTTTTTCTGTTTGTAAAGGAGAACCCGGATGAAGACACTGATTATCACAAAGAAGCAAATCGCAAAGGTATTGACGCCTTCCGTTGCCAATAGTACGGTTGAGGGGGCTTTCAGGGCGTATGGAATGGGGCAGGTCGATATGCCCGCCAAGAGCTATATCGACTTTTCCGGGGGAGATATGCGCTCCATGCCCGCGTACATTCACGGGCAGGGGTTTAATGCCGCGGGTATCAAATGTGTTAGTGTTTGCCCCGAGAATGTCACGAGGTACGGTCTTCCCACGGTGACGGCACTTGTT
>Ga0272443_10006347_pt1 | contig 11757 bp, 10 predicted proteins | sample SSMAcet12_FD_193581 | JGI IMG/M metagenome (GOLD analysis project Ga0272443, IMG submission 193581) | Marine sediment archaeal communities from Little Sippewissett salt marsh, Falmouth, MA, United States - SSM-Acet-12 | ecosystem: Environmental > Aquatic > Marine > Wetlands > Sediment ... | reverse complement strand
GAAATTCAACCGTCCGTGTTGAAATATTCAAAATGGACGCGATTTCTTTGGCAGACTTTCCTTCAGCCAGGAGCTGTAAGATCTCCCGCTGTCGTGGGCTCAATTTCTTAAACATCTTTTTTTCCGGTGAATCCCCCTCCTGATAGGAGCGGATGAGATCTCCTGCAACCAGGGGAGTCACATAGGTTCGTCCTTTGATTGCTTCATGAATCGCTCTGATCAATTCGGCGGACGCCGAGTGCTTTAGGACGAAACCTGAAGCACCGGCTTCGAAAGCATTGGCCGCATAGGTTGCATCCGGATGCATGGTTAAAAATACAATCTTAATATTTTTGTCGATTTTCTTGATCTGTCGGGCCGCTTCAATTCCGTTGAGCTGGGGCATCGAGATATCCGCCACAATCACATCAGGATAGAGTGTGGAAGCCTTTTCAACCAGAGTCCGTCCATCTTCCACACTGCCCACGATTTCAAACTCGTCTCTTAGAAGGTTCTTCAGCCCCTCGATTACGATTTTATGATCATCTGCCAAAAGAATGCGTGGTTTTTTCATTCTTCCTTCCTCTTTATAGGCACTCTAACGTTGATGACGGTTCCTCTTTCCGGCTGGGAGCTAATGGAAAGGTCACCATGGATAAGGCGTGCCCGTTCGCGCATACTTGAGAAGCCCAGACCCGGTTTTTCTCTCACCTCTACGGAATCGAATCCAATGCCATCATCCTGAACGGACAACAAGACGTCGTGACCCGTGCCGGTCAAAGAAATAGAAATATGGGTCGCACAGGCATGCTTGGAAATGTTGGTCAGTCCTTCTTGGATGACTCGGTATAGGGAAAGGGAAATACCTTTCGGGATGACCGCGGGAATGTTCTCGTGCTTGAAGACGATTTCAACCCCTTCCCTCTTTGAAAAACTGTTGCATTCCGATTCGACGGCCTTGATTAACCCCAGATCGTCCAGGATGGATGGGTGAATCTGGCGCGAGAGTTTATGGACATCTTGAGAAATTGTCACAATATCATTTTTCATCTCCTTGAGTGTCTCCCGAACGGGTTCCGGTAGATCCCCCGACTGCTGTTCGATTTGTCCGACATCGATTGCAAAAACGGCCAAACGCTGGGCTAAATCATCATGGAGTTCACGAGCCAAACGGCTTCTTTCCGCCTCCTGAGCGGATATCAATCTCCCTGCCAGCCTCCGTAGATCATTCTCATTCTGTCTCAGTATCCTCTCGCTTTGTCGAAATGCCTCCTCTGCATGCCTGCGCTCCAGAGCGTTGGAAAATACATCGGTGATGAGTCGGAGGCGCTTGACCAGGTCTTCAGGCCAGACTCGGGCCGAACGGGTCGCCACAAGGGCGCAAGATCCCAATGTCTCACCGCCGCTTACTATCGGGACGGAAAGAACCGATTTCATGCTTTTTTTCAGACAAACCTGGCGCTCCTTTTCCGCTTCGGGTGGCAAATCCTCTACCTGGTTAAACACCACCGGGTTCCCCTGAAGCAATTGCTCAAGGTACCAGGGCATTTGTTCCTTGGATATGAATTCAGGAGCGGGTTCAGTCCCTGGTAAAACATACTCGAAGACGAGCGCGAGCTGAGTTTTATCCGCAGAAAATAATCCTATGCTGCACCGGTCTACATTTAAGAACTCGGTAATAGACCGAAGCCCCCTGTTTATTTCGCTGTCGACTTTCTCGGGGGGAAGGTTCACAAAGCCAGCGGATAGATCGGAGATCAGGTGTTCGAACTGGAGACGTTCATTAATATCCAGTCTTATATTTTTGAGCTCCAGCGCGTTCACAAAGATTTCGCCCAAAATCTGCAAACGCGAGAAAAGCTCCTCCGGCCAGACCTGCTCGTGCTTTACCGAATTGATGGCAATAATGTGATCAACAGGCTCGCCGACTAAGATGGGAATGTTTACATTGGATTGAATACCCCATTCAGACCAGGTTTGTTTGTCAATACTCGCCTCGGGCGGTAGATCATCAAGCCTCGAAAAGGCCACCACCTCATGCTTTAATATAAGCTTTTCGTAGGCCCAGGGGTTGATCGATATGGGGAGTTCGGCCCCTGCGGGAACGGGCGGAACACCCTCACTGTAGGCCAAGTGGGTGATCTGGTATGCGGACTTGCCCGGCACTGTCCGGACAAGCGCGGCGCGGTCCACCTGGAAGAACTCGCGAATTTGTTTCAGACCGTACTCAACCTCAGCGTCCACCCGATCAGGAGTAATTTTAACCAATTTGGCGGAAAGGTCCGACATCAACTGCTCAAATTGCAGGCGTTCCTGCAGGTTCTCCTCAGCAAGCTTGATATCTGTGACATCTCGCGCAACGGCAAAGATCAGGTTTCCGACCGGGGCTGAAGTCCAATCCAGCCACAGATAGGTCCCGTCTTTGCATTGGTAACGGTTTTCAAAATGCATGACTTTTTGCTGTGACGCGAGAGCGGAAATGGCTTCATGAGTTCTCGCCAAATCGTCGGCATGAACAAAGTCCAAGAATCGCCTCACCATAAGTTCTTCCTTGCTGTGACCGAGGGTTCCTTCCCAGGCCGGATTCAAGCGCAGGAAATACCCGTCTGTGTTCGCGATACATAACAGGTCCAGGGAGATGTTGAAGAATTGATCCAGTTCCCGTGTTCTCTGGCGCAGCGAATCATCGGCCAATCTCCTGTGGCGTCTTTGTATAAGCAGTCTGACGATCAGAAACGACTGCGCCAGCATTAAGACCAGAGCACCGATGAAATAATACTTTAGGTCCATAGGCTGAACTCCCTGTTGATAATCATTCTCCCTTTGGGACAGTCAGACTCGTTTAGGTGCCAGTGTTTTAGCTGAAGCCAATAGTATGTATCCACTTGGGGCACCTCCAGCACATCGGGGATATCCTCAATATTTTTAACTCCCCTGAGTATGACGAGAATTAATTCACCTGCTTTTGTTCCAATGTACTTGAAGCTAATTAGCGAACCGCCTGCAATTCGCAATATTTTTTCCAACCATCCATTCAAGGGATGGGTTCCGTTCACAACGTAAATGCGCTCAGCTTTGGGAACCAGTTTCAGACCAATTTCTAACGTTCGCTTGAGATCCAGGGTGCCTGGCTGGGAGATGATTTGTCGATCCGTCTCCGGCTGTTCAAAGCCTTGCGGCAAAAAAAGTGCCAGGACGGAGGCAGCAGAAAAAAAGTCTGGACCCATTTCCAGCAGAAAATTCAAACTTTCAGGGAATAGAGTGATGATTAAGTCTATATTGCGTTCACTGTGCCGTTTGCTGATCAGCTGAGTCATAAGTTTTCTGTTTTCATGATCAGGATTCCGCACTAGGTCCAGGTGTTCATAGAACTGGTTTCTAATACCGATCCCACCGGATTGTAACGCGGCTGACAAGCCTTGATTGGTTCTTTCAAAAGCGGGTATATTCGATTCAAAAGCATTCAGAATGAGGACGTTTTTATTTTCGAGCTGAATTTGAGATCGGGTCTGAGCGTAGGCTAGGTCTGCATCATGGCCATAAGGAAGCAGAATAATGAAAAACAGGAAATAACGCAAAACCATCCATCTGTTTCTGAAAAAAAAATGGTCACTAACTCTGTTTTTCATCATATCACTGGCCTGAAATGTAGGGTTGCGTCTTCTTCACAAGCGATTTCAGGTCTCTCCATACTTCTGGGTTTAGGTTCGCGTAGATTTTCAAAGCAGGCGCAAGCGGTGCCTTACTTTGTCTTAATATATCAAAATAAATCAAGGCAGCTCTTATCGTCAAGTATTTATCAATCTTTTCAGGTACTTGAAAAGTTTTTGCCCGAGACGGTGATTTGGGTGTTCGGAGACCATCTGGTCTGAAATGCTTTTTGCTTCTCAAAAGCGACCCTCACAGCCCTGTAATTTGTCGATGAAAACTCAATTAGGGAGCCCTCAGCGATCAGCGGTCATCCTTCAGCCTGGGGATTTTGAACATAAATTTTCATGTCTTCTATATCAATTTTATAAATGTCCACTTGAAAGACCTTAAGCTGAGTGCCGATAGCTGAATGCTGACTGCTTCAATTGAGCGTTTACGCTCAATTGGGGTGTTACAGAATTCGTAGTAACTCGGTCCCGTGCGGTGGGGCACATAAAGTCTTTTTTCTGATCTGAATTTTTTTGCATCAAAGCCAAACCCCACCTGGTCGCCGGGTGCGGTCATGACCATCTTGCCGGTTTCCTCAGAAATGGTAATGGTCCAACCTGTTCCATCTCTTTCGTCCTTTTGCCATACGGGGCAAATAATTTCTAATTCCCATACCCCGGTGGGTATTTATGCCAGGCATTACCTGATTTACCCATATCAAATCCTAAGTCAAACAGTTGCTTCATCTCCTCGGGATCAAAAAATTTTTTTCCCCGGTCTTTGAAGGTCGATGGAATATAGACGAGATTGAAGTCTATCCCTTCCCTCTGGGTAATTGTGTAGATTCGATATAGGTCACCCACCCCCTGATTGGCAAGAAGGGTGTTAATGGCCTTTTTAGCAATGGGAACAAGCTGTGGCTCTACTGGTTCGTAAGATGACACGGATTGCATGTTTTTGATGATATATATTCGTCCAAGGCCAACCGAAGATAGTCCGGCACTTTCGGCAACTTCGTCCAAATTTAGAATATCCCCATAAAAAAATACCTGGGTCGCAACACCCCCATCAACATGCATTTCTTCATAGGTATTGCCGTCAGCCTCTACAGAGATATAGACAGGTGGGAATACTATTGGAATGGATGCAGATGCCAGAAGAACTTTTTGAAAAAGGTCGTTGGCTTGAGGCGTATTGGCGGCTGCAATAGTTCCCATATTCCAGATAACAAGTTTGTTGGCGTCAAGGTCTGTGGTACCGATATAAAGACGGCGCCCCTCAGCATGAGCACGTGCAACATTTTGAATAATGTCCTTGCCAACATACTTGGAAATAAGATTTTTCAGTGGAGAAGAGTCGGCAAGCGAATCGATGCCCCCACGGATAATTATGCGGGATCTCATTTCCAGAACATCTTTTGTCGCAATTGTTGTATAGACCTGCTGAATGATTTTATCGTATTCTGAACCCAGAAAAGCAAACGGCGCAATAAGTGCACCCGTGCTGATCCCGGTCACGATCTTAAATGTGGGTCGATTACCCGCCTTAGACCATCCACAGAGGATTCCGGCACCAAAAGCGCCTTTTGCCCCACCACCGGACAAAGACAGAATGCTAAAATAACCTTCTTTGTCCTTATGACCCAAAGAACCATGCTGCCTTGCCTGTTTTATGGAGTAAACAAGATCTTCTTGGAAAACAGGGCTATGCTCAAAGGCCAGGGCTCGAATCTTTGTCATATGTGCTAATTTAGCAGCACCGTGCAAATCCGGTGGCAGTGCCGTTCGTGTTCTTGTGCAACCCGCAGCCAACAGAATCAAAACTATCCCAAGGAGATACCTAAAGCAAATAGAATGTGCCATTTTCATCCCAAATTTCATTATTTTCCTCCCTAAACAGTTCCCTGATTGAGTTTTTACTCAATTAGGGTATCATATTCCCTGACTGAATGAGATACCCTATAACTGGCTCTCGATAGGTATAAGGCGCCAAAAAAAATCGGAGATTCGCTGCCCAAAATGACGCGCCGGTTGAATTGATACTGTTCCAGAGTTAGATTCCCACCGAATCTCATTGTTCTCATTGATAAAGACACGCCAGGCATTTTCCGGTGACATCAGCGTATCGAATTGATCAGCTAATTGTCCACATAGACCCGTCGATTCGATATAAAGACCATTTTCGGTATTGATCTCAAGGGCGCGCGGATCAAGGTTCACAGATCCTATAAAACAGCGTTGCCGATCCCCAACTATCGCTTTTACATGTAAACATATGAAGCCGGCCTCAACCGGCTCCACATCGGATATATCACGAATAACTGGCGATGGGTCATGCTTAAATTCATAGAGCTCGGCGCCAATCGCCAGAATGGATCGGCGATATTTTTTATAGTGGCTATGGGCAGCGGTGTGATTGTTAGCTCCCATGGATCCGGTTAGTATCTTGATCTTTACCCCCTCTGATATCAGTTTTTTCATCCGTTCTAATAAACCGCCCGGGATTAAATATGGGGTGACCATAATAAGTTCCGTGTGACTCGGGGCGGAAAGATAGCGGAGCATATCCGACAGACGGTACTCTTCATTTCCATAGGTGACCGGCTGATCTTGAATAAAATGAGCCACACCGGCGTGCATTTCGGACGGGAGACGCTTCAGTTTTCCTTCCCAGTTGACCGGCTGTGTGGGATATGAGACTAAATTATCAATACTTTGGGCAAGATATTTCTCAAAAGCCTCACGCATGGGCTGGATTTGCTCATCGGTTGCTTCTTTAGACATAGCATTGCCTGGATAAGAGAGGTCCGCATTCCAGTACTCATCGAAAGCATGGGATATCTCTTTGACAACCGGCCCTACGGTCAATACATCGAGATCCCGGAAATTGTATTTTTTGCTAAGACCGAAGTATTCGTTGCCTATATTTCGTCCGCCGACGACGGCGAATTGATTGTCCACAACAAAGAGTTTGTTGTGCATCCTGCGATTCATTTCTCTGAAATAGAGCAGAAATGAGCCCATCTTTCCCAACGTACTGTCACGAACTCTGCCGGGGTTATAGATCTTGATGTCAAAATTTGGATGCTTGGTTATGGCTGCTATGGACTGATTTTTCGCAACAAAAAGCAGGTCATCCACCAACATGCGTATGCGAACCCCGCGATCAGCTGCCTTGAGAAGACGGTCAAATAACAAAATGCCTGCTTCATCTCTTTGCCAGATGAAATATTGGACATCAATAGACTGGGTGGCGTGGTCGATGAGTGCCAAACGCCATTTATAAGCGACGTCGTTTTCCGTCAAGAGCCGAAATCCTGATTGCCCGGCTGGGTGAGTTTCAGTAAACTTGATTGAAACCTCGGCCAACACACCCGAAGTTGTAGGCGGTAAGGAATGGACTTCAGGTGTCGACGGCGGGGGATACGGTATTGTTGCACATCCTGAAATGAAAAGGAGGCTGATGGCTATAATTTTTGTTATATTCTTTTTCATAGAACGCCTCATCTGAATTGAAATTGAATGATGCCTATCAACTTTGACGGCTTCGTAAAAAGTCCAACTGCTGCGTTACGCTTCATCTTTCGTCATTGCAGCGTACTGTAAGTACTCCTCATTCCTCAAGATTCGCAAGCCTTACATTTGGCGCTTTTTACTGTGCCGTCTAATTGATGACTTTTTACGAGTTCATCAACTTTGGACCCTGATTTTTTGATCGAATTTGTCCCCTTTGTTTTAACTAAAAATTCCCCTTAACATTCGGCCGGAAATTAAATACCCCCTGTCCTTACTGTGCTGTCTGAACTTCATTGTGCCAAAATGCCATTTAAATTGGAAATAGAGGTTGCCGTCCTAAAAGAAGACAATTGTTGCAGCATCTGTGTCTTTGAAAAATTTTTACGCCAATGAGTCTGGCGGGCACATTGCCAGGCGAGTGTGGGTGACTTGAATAGCAGTCCTTCTATGCTTAAGCGTTCGTACCCTTTTGGCAGGATCATATCCCTCATCATAACGATCATAAAAAATAGACATATCAAGATGTCTCCTCATATCATAGACTTTTTCATAAGTAAATAATCGCTTCCATTTTAAATAATATGACATTAAGTCAAATTAACTTAAAATGGAATGATTAAAAAAATTAGGTTTTTTATAAGAAAATAAAACATAAAAAAATGAAGAATACTATTTTTTGATAGCTTCAACAGAGCACTTAAATCTCTAAGCAATTCAGATGGATACAAGATATGGACATTTTCTTTAAAAAGCAAAGCTTGCGCCGAGACTGAAAATTGGTTTTTTGCTTGGGATTCGATGTGTTATTTGACTTCTGAATCAGTTCTATTTTTTGTGATCTGGATACTCTCCCTATTCTCTTTTTGAACTGGCTTTGTCGTTTAGATTTCCTTATCATCGTCTAATTTCTCTCTAAGATCCAAAATTCCTTGACAAATTTCCATCGTGAAAATAGCCTCTTCAAAGATATCTTTTTCAGGAGGTCAAATAATTGCCTATCACCAAAGCCCGTATCTCAGGTTCCATTCAAAGCCTAAGCAACGACAAAATCCGGTGAAAAGGAGTTGGTTATGAAAATGCTTGCCTCGGTTATTCTGCTTTTTATGATAGGAGCCACAATCAGTTGTGCCTCGTGGAAAAACCAACAAGGCGTGGCAAACAAGTGGCGCGATGAATCCGGGCCCCGTATTGAAATCGGCAAAACCCATCAAACGGAAATTGCGAAACTTCTCGGGCCGCCTTCTCAAATCATCGGACTAGACGACCAGATCATTTTCTACTACCTGCTTGAAAAAAAGGTAGGAAAAGGGGCCTTTTTCATTCTTTTTAATTGGAGTAATGAGAAAGTCACATATGACCGTGCCATTTTCTTCTTTGACAAAAACGGGCTTTTGAATGATTACGCCTACAGTTTAGAAAAGGTCCCCTATGAAACGCCCCAATAAAGCCATGACGTTGACGGCAAAAATCATTGTTCTGGCATATGTGACTGTATGCCCGACCGCCTGCACGATAATTAAAGAAAAGATCGATGCTCCAATCGACCATGCAAACGCTGAGCTGCTGGTGGGAGAGACGCTCTGCTCCCAGGCCCTGAATCAGCTGGGTCCCCCAGCGAAAATCAGTTCCTTGGGCAATGGGCTCGCATTTCTGTATGAACATACTCTAACTGCCGAAAATCAGCTGGGGATTAATCTTGAAACACAAGCAGTGCCGTGGTTGCGCTGGTTCAAGTTAGTAACTGCGAGGGGCAAGGCCAAACGTCAGGCCCTTCTGCTGGTCTTTGATGAGCAGGGAATTCTGCAAAATCAGCTTTTTCACGAATGGGATGAAAGCCTTGGTGGCGGGAGCTCCGTTCAGTATTTTATTGCAGTTACCAAGCTTTTAGACACCTCCCAGTTTGAAGATGCCATCGGACCTCACCAGTGGGGCTTTAGCCTGCTGCGGCCATTGCCGCAGACTTTAAATACTCGCCAAAGTCTTGATATGGGGACCAGCGGTCTTGAGCTGCAGGCCACGCCCACCAAAGCCGGTCAGCATAGCCTAGAAATGCGATAGGGATACCCCTTCCCCGAACCTACCAATCAAAATATGAAAAAGGAATACAAGATTTGGTTCTTTGGGACAAACGGCTTTTCAAGAAAATATGTAAACAAGCAATAAAAGAGAATAAGGACTAAATTGGCAGGCTAATCGAATATTCTCAGGAAATCCCACCTTCTCAGCCAGTTTTTTTTCTTTTTCATTTCTTGGCAGACAATTATTCAGACCTTCCAGAACATAAACGCGGCAGGTTGAACACCGGGCGTTGCCACCACAAGCATGCATGTGATTGAATTCAGCGTTGAGTGTGGCTTCCCGTATTGTGCTGTCCGGTGATGCCGGAATCTTTTTGTTATTTGTTTTTGAGAATATTTCAAACATTGATTCATCCAGAACATTCAGGATTTAGAAAGCTTGAGCACTCTTCGAGGCGGCAATGAAATCCAGCTTTGATGGTATTCACCACGGCGTTTTCTCCCGAAATCTTAGAATTCGATTCCGAGACCCACTATCAAATAGAAGTCGTCCTGTTTCGGCTCTGTCCCATCGGCATCGGGTTGAGGGTCCTGGATTCGATCCCAAACAAACGATATGTCTAGATCAAGCCACCGCGTCAATTCGGTTTCGAATGCTGCAACCATATGATGAGTGTAGGTGCCGGACGCCTCGTTGAGTATCTGGAAGGTGTAAAGGAAATCAAAATCTACAGTCTTGGTTAATTCAGTATTGAAATGGGTCTGTGCCACGAAAGCGGCCGTCGATTCACTGGAGCCCTCACCCGCCTCAACACTGTCAAATTGAGTTCTTTGATATGCAGGCCCACCTGCCACGTCCCATTCGGTTTTCGAGGTATCGATGATGTGATAACCCATGCCGGCTCCCAAGGTGACACGGTTCTTGATGTTTGTGAAGGGATCTCGATAATACTCGCCAAAAAACGGCCGTAAATAGTATTTCCGGGTTTTGAAAATATCAAAATAAGCGTTTAATCTTTGATTGTCGATGGTTTCTTCACCGTCCGTTTCAGTGAAATTACCCAGGAAATCGGTAACAAAACGCGTTGCTGGAGTCCGGCGTTTGATGTTCGCAGTCGTGCTCCACTGAGTCTGTTCTGTATTTCCTCTCGTAAAGTTTAAACCAAAGCTTAGCTTGGCTGACCAGTAATTGATTTCTCTTGGTTCCCCTGGAACTATGGCCACTAGCTGACTGCGTTCAAATTCTTGCCTGTCTTCTCTAACACCTACAAAAACTGTGTCTTCATTAACTTGCAGCATGCCGTTAACTGTAATTGGACCTTCCAAACGGAGACTGAAAATCCGATGACCTCTGACCTGTCTCACATCTTCCCAATCCAATTTCAGAAGATCCAATTCATCACTGTCGAACTCGAGTTTCTTCTCATACAGCACTTTCAGCTCTCCTTTGAGCCATTCCCCTGACTTTAGTTGAATCCAGTCAAAATCGTCAGGCGGGGGTAATGGCGGCTGCCAGGCCTGACTTTGAACTGTTTCATCTTTTGTTTCTACTCCGATCTCAATTTTTTCATTCTGCTGGGCTGCGGCAGCGTTGATATTTGATATCAAGAAGAGACAGCTAATGACGCACAAGCAAACCAATTGGATGATGAAATTTTTCGATTTGCACAAATCTTTTTTCGTTGTCATTTCTCCATACCCTGGGCAAAACTGATTGGGAATATCGCTATTTGCAAAATAGTTCGAAGTGTTCTGATCAGACCGATTTTTGCTTTGCGCGATCTGAGTATAGCCAACTTTTTATCAAAGCTAAATTTCCTAAGCCATAAACCTGGAGTGTGGAAATGCGTATTGCGTTATTTCCTGTCACAACTTACCTTGGGGGAGAGAATGTAAATCAGCACCCACAGTAAAACAGGTGGTATGGGGAAGGCCCCTAAAAAGGGCCATGAATTACCCTTTTGTTTCGACCGGATGAACAGGATTTCAGGATATTTGAAAACATAAATAAACCCTTTTAAAGCCTTTTCAGGGGGGGCTTTGATATAAAAACAACTTCATATTTTTTTATATCCAATGACCCTCTGAAATTATCCTTTTGAAGGTTCAAAAGGGCAAATCACCCTGTGACGGCTTTGAAACAGGAAGTCATCATGTCGATCAGGTCAATCTTGTCTAATAATTTCTTTTCAGTTTTCGCCTGAAGCGGTATACCCTTTTCAATGCTCTTCATGATTTATCGGTGTGGATTAATAACGATTTAGAAAGGCATTCCAAAGACAAGGCGTACGGCATTAAAATTGTTACCGAACCGGTACCCCACACCTAACCGCTCTATTTCGAAAAACCAGATTTTCCATTTCGGTATTGTGCTGAGGGTTATGCCTATTTCCCATTGACTATTGACCTCGACCGAATTTTTTTCAGAATCGATGACGATCGTTTCGTTAAAAAAGTAGTAGTTTATCCCGTAAATACTAAAATACCCGTCTTTTCCAAAAATCCTAAATCCCATAGGGAATCTCATATCCAGACCTGTATCAAAAGTTGAAAAATTGTCGTCCGGTCCCCCACCACCTGTGAAATATCCCTTATTGCGAAACGCA
>Ga0272443_10006346_pt1 | contig 11757 bp, 10 predicted proteins | sample SSMAcet12_FD_193581 | JGI IMG/M metagenome (GOLD analysis project Ga0272443, IMG submission 193581) | Marine sediment archaeal communities from Little Sippewissett salt marsh, Falmouth, MA, United States - SSM-Acet-12 | ecosystem: Environmental > Aquatic > Marine > Wetlands > Sediment ... | reverse complement strand
CTCTCATGCCTTGGCTCCTTTTTCATATTCCCAATCATGGACTGGATAATCCTTTCGATGGGATTTTCTGTACTCACAGCAGGCATTTTTGCCTATTCGGAATTCGTCGCGAAGAAAGAAATCCATTCAAAACTTAAAAGTGACGGGGAAGTGGCAAGCAGCCTTCTGGAACAGACCAATACCAGGTATAACAACGCTCTCCTGGTTCAGGAAATCGGCCAGGGAACTTCCAGCATTCTGAATACCAAGCAGCTTCTCGATTTTATTATGGTGACGCTGCAAAAACGTCTCGAGTTTGATCGGGGCACGATTATGCTCGTCAATGAGGAGAGGACCCGTCTTGTTTACGTGGCGGGCTACGGCTATAAAAAGGAACTGGCAGATTTTATCAAACAGACGACGTTTCATCTTGACAAACCTGATTCACTCGGACCCCTTGTAACAGCGTTTAAGGAACAAAAACCGTTTTTAATAGACGATACCCGGAAAATCCGTGGGGATATCACACGTAAGACCTTTGAATTCCTTAAGATGCTGGACATTAAGTCGTTCATTTGCGTCCCGATAATATATGAAGGAAAAACCGAAGGGGTTCTGGCGGTAGAAAGTTATAAAGAACACAGGGCTTTCAGCCAAAGCGATATAAACCTCTTGATGGGAATCGCGCCCCAGATAGGAATCAGTATCAACAACGCCAAAACCTACCAGCAGATCAGGGACAGCGAAGAGAGGTTCAGGGCCCTCGGAGAAAATGCTCCGGATATTATCTATACACTGGATGCCGACGGAGCATTCACCTACATTAACCCTGCCTGGGAAAAAATACTCGGCCATACAAAAGAAGAAGTTATAGGACGGTATTTTGTAGATTTCGCAAAGAGTGAAGATGTTCGGAGATACATTCGTTTTTTTAAAGAGGTAAAACACAACAAACCTAATAAAAGCACTACCGGAACACTTCTGACCAGAGAAGGGTTAGAACGTCTTTTCAATATAAGTTGTTCCCCGAATTTTGATTCAAAGCTGAATACAAAAGGCTGGATAGGCACCATAAAAGATATTACCGAACTTGAAAAGAACGTTGAAATGCTGGAAAACGCTCTGGAAAGCACGGTTACTGCCATGGCGGTCATCGTTGAATCAAAAGATCCGTATACTGCAGGCCATCAGAAAAGGGTAAAAGACATAGCGGTAGCCATCGCCGAAGAGATGAATCTCCCCGAAGATATAATCGGCGGTATCCGCATGGCCGCCATGATACATGATATCGGAAAGATAAATATTCCTGCGGAGATTCTCAGCAAGCCCGGAGAACTGACTGATATCGAGTTTAAGATGATAAAAACGCATCCTGAAGTAGGGTACAATATCTTGAAGAATATCGAATTCATGTACCCGGTTGCCCAGATCGTATACCAGCACCATGAAAAAATAAATGGTTCGGGCTATCCCAGAGGATTGTCCGGCGATGAGATATTGATGGAATCAAGAGTGATAGCAGTTGCCGATGTAATAGAGGCCATGGCGACCGACAGGCCGTACCGGCCATCTCTGGGTATCGCCGCGGCACTGGAAGATATACAACAGGGCAGAGGCACACTGTATGATCCGGAAGTCGTGAATGCCTGTCTGAGAATCTTCGAAGAAAAGGGGTTTTACCTCAAGCAGGCACGATAATTCCTTTACACCGGAGGCTCAGGCCTCCACCGGCTTCTTACCCTTGCACAGTATCATGGTGGTATAGGTAAAGCTTCTTGGATCATGAAGAAATTTCTTAAACTCTTCGTAGAAAGCCGTGCTTCCTCCGGGATAATCATCGAAAAGATCGCCAAGCCGCGCAGTCGCCATCTCCGCTTTCTTTGTCCAGTTAAAAATGTCTTTGTTTTCAATTGTTCCATAAAAGAGGTGGTGCGCCAGAAGATCCATCCGTATGTCTTCCAGTCCGGCATCATAAATGTATGAATACAACTTTCTCCCGGCATACGTGTCGAAGTTATATTCCTCATCAAGCCTGTTCATAAGCCTGTAGAGCAATTCCTCCATTTGACGGGGCAGTTCATAGTGGTTTAGACAATTATAGTCCAGATCCATTAAACAGAGAGACCCACCGGGTTTAAGAAGTTGAGTTAATTTTCGCACAACATCCAGACTTTCAATACGATTATACTCCAATACAAAGCGGACCCATATCACATCGAACTGACCGAGATCGCCGAGTTCTCCTCTGAGATCACGAATATGGAATTGTATTTCTCCCTCTCCGCTATAATTTTCTACAGCATATTTTATGCGGTCTTTCGAATAATCGACACCAACCACTGTTCCACCCGGCTGGACCATATCATACAATATGGACGTGGTGATCCCCGCCCCACAACCCGCATCGAGCACACGCATCCCGGGCCTGAGGCCACACCATTCGGCCTGCTTTCTGACGGCTTCCGGCTCTGTCTTTATATCCAGTCGTATATTCTCTTCCTCATTATCCATCACGTATCCGGTTGTATCTTCCAATTTTTTCTCCTTTTGCACCTGGTTTCTTGTAAAACGACCGTGTGAGCAAATCAAAATACAAAAACAGTAACACTGTCCGAATTCGGAGTATAAAGGTGACTCAAGTTGTATGTCAAGAAGAAAACACCACAAGATATTGTGGTTACGAACTATAATGTGATCATTCGAACAATACCTACCGGTTCTTCGCGCCGGCCCATTCCAGGGACAGTTTTCCCAGCACACCCGCAAAAACAAGCTCCGGTTCTTCAGGCGGTACCGCAGCATTTCCACCTGGAGGTATCGGATTGGGAAATCGTACATTGTAAAATTTCCCGTAGGATTTTACATAGGGGAAAAGTGTAGCGACAAGAGGCGTGCTTTCAATCTCTCGAATATCTACAGGTTCGAGTTTTTTCCCATCTTCGTTGTAATAAAAGACTTTCCAGATGGAATCAGACTTCGAGAAATCATTGGAATCTTTATCGGGAATATATGCGTAAAAGACAAATTCCACAAAACCGGGTGACGTATCAGACAACAGATCTCTCCTGCGCTCTTTATCCTCGGGGGTCACGAGATAGAGCCTGGAGTATTCCGACAGATACGCATCCATAAATTCTCTGTTCTTCCATGTAGCGACAATGCGAATATTTGTCTCAAATTCGGAATATACTGTTTTTTCTCTGGTGTTCCTGTTCAGAACATCCAGATATTCTCCTGAAATAGTATCATTCTTTGCAATCTCAATATATTCCTTAACGTGACTGCACCCGAAAACTCCCACCAGAAGAAATACTGTCAAGACTATTCTAAGCCTTTTCATCGTCCCCTCCAAACACCCTCTCAAATATAAAATCTATATGGCCAAGGAAATTTTGCAGTTTGAAAACGCCATCGATGTCTTCCTTGCTCAGATACGACATCACCTGTTCATCTTCGAGGAGCAACTGTTTGAAATCGGTATTTTCACTCCACGACTTCATCGCGTTTCTCTGGACAATCGCGTATGATTCCTCCCGTGACATTCCCTTTTCAATAAATTTCAGCAGCACCATCTGCGAAAATACCAACCCTCTTGTCATATTCAGGTTGGCTATCATCTTCTCCGGATACACGAGAAGATTCTTCACGACACCGGTAAATCGACTCAACATGAAATCAAGAAGTATCGTGGCATCGGGAGCAATAACCCTTTCAACGGAAGAATGACTTATGTCCCGTTCATGCCAGAGGGTCACATCCTCCATCGACGCAAGAGCGTACGACCTGATAAGCCTGGCGAGCCCGGAGAGGTTTTCTGAAAGCACAGGATTCCTTTTGTGGGGCATTGCCGAAGACCCCTTCTGTCCGGGGGAAAAATATTCCTCTGCTTCCCTGACTTCCGTTCTCTGAAGATGTCGTATCTCAGTGGAGAACTTTTCAATCGAAGAGGCTGTTATACCAAGGGTCGAGAAAAACTCGGCGTGTCTGTCCCGCTGTACAATCTGCGTGGATATGGGTGCAGGCTCCAACCCGAGCCGCTCGCATACATATTTCTCGACTCCGGGGTCAATAAAAGAAAAGGTACCGACAGCGCCCGCTATCTTCCCGCAGCTGACAGCCTCCTGAGCACGTATCAAACGTGCCCTGTTTCTCTTCATTTCCTGATACCAGAGGGCCATTTTGAGACCGAAGGTTATCGGTTCCGCATGTATACCGTGTGATCTTCCAATCATAACGGTATCTTTATATTCAAATGCTTTCTCTTTCAGAACAGACAATAGTTCATCCAGATCCGAGACCAGAAGTTCAGACGCCTCTTTCAAGAGAACGGCAAGGGATGTATCCAGGATATCGGAAGAAGTCAAACCCATGTGTATATATCTCGAATCCTCCCCGACCTTTTCAGAAACGGAGGTAAGAAAAGCGATTACATCGTGTTTTACCGTTTCCTCAATTTCGTCAATTCTGCGCACATCAAAATCAGCTCTTTTCTTAATATTATCAAGGGATTCTGCCGGGATTTTTCCCTGAGCTGCGAGAGCCTCACACGCGAGAATTTCTATGTCCAGCCACTTTCTGAATCGGTTTTCAGGACTCCAGATATACGTCATTTGTTCTCTTGAATATCGTTCAATCAATTTTGCATTCCTCCGGTTAGTCTTATTAACAACCCCACCCCACCGCAACGGGGATTACAGTACGGCGCACACACTAAAAACGGTCAGCCTGTTAAATTAGCACCTTTATTATTACGAGCAACACGGGCTAGTCAAGCTTTTTAGATATACAAGGATTTGGCTTTCTCTTTGTATTTCATCATAAACGAAAAGTTATGCTGATAATATGCCTGTGATCCCCAGAATATAACTATTTGGTTACGTTAGCCTTTAGAACATTATACCCTGCTTTCCTCTCAACCAGACTTGACATCGTATGGAGCGTACGGCAGTCAAAATGAACAGTATGCGTAGAGCGAGTCCGTATTAGAATGGCGCAATGACAAAACAATAGTGTATTGTACCTGAAAATGACGGTAAAAACCAATTCCGCGGTGGAACCATCGGGTCATGGCGCAACCCTTTGCGGCACAGATAAAAACCAACTGGAACATGGGAAAGAAACAATTATTCCTTTCTCTTTTTCGCCCTCTCGCACCTTCAAAGAATACTGCATATGTTACCTGTCATTTTGAGTCCCGAATTACTTGCTTTCAATATATTTTTGTAAAATACAGCATCATTGTAAAAATCCCTCTTGACAACATATAGTGTTAGTACTATCATACGACTACAATATATAGTGTTTACAAAACCGAAAGCGGGGGGGGGTACATCATGCGCAGTACGATACGAAAGAGAAATGGACGTCTGGCAGAATTCGATGCGGCAAAGATCACGAACGCCATCGCAAAGGCGGGAGCCGCAACCGATGAATTCGATGAAAAAGAAGCGAAAAAGCTTACCATACGGGTGCTGAACCTGTCTGAAAAGCTCTTCGACAACAAGATTATGACTGTCGAAGAGATTCAGGACATAGTCGAAGAGGTGCTCCTCGGCTCGTCATACCGCAAAACCGCCAAGGCTTACATCATATACCGGGATCAGCACGCCAGGCTGAGAGAGATTACCAATAAGATGGAGGTTGACCTTGTCGATCAGTACCTCAAAAAGATAGACTGGAAGATCAACGAAAACAGCAACATGGATTACTCTCTCCAGGGGCTCAATAACTATCTCTCATCCGAAGTGAGCAAAGTTTACTGGTTAAACAAGATATATCCCGATGAAATTAAAAACGCGCAGATGAACGGTGATTTCCATATTCACGACCTCAGCATCCTCTCCGTCTATTGTGTAGGGTGGGATTTGCATGATCTTTTGATAGAAGGATTCCGCGGGGCTTCCGGAAAGGTGGAGAGCAAACCGGCAAAACACCTGCGCAGCGCCCTCGGACAGGTGGTCAATTTCTTCTATACTCTCCAGGGAGAGGCGGCGGGAGCGCAGGCATTTTCAAATTTCGATACCCTTCTCGCACCCTTTATACGATACGACAACCTCGGGTTCAAAGAGGTTAAGCAGGCTCTCCAGGAATTTATCTTCAACATAAACGTTCCGACACGCGTGGGCTTTCAGACACCCTTTACCAATGTCACGCTTGATGTAAAGGTACCTAAGTATTATGCCGATCAGGGCGTCATTATAGGGGGAACCCCGCAAAATGAAACATACAAAGAATTCCAGGAAGAAATGACCATTTTCAACAAGGCGTTCCTCCAGGTAATGGCCGAAGGTGACGCGAAAGGACGTGTCTTTACCTTCCCGATCCCCACCTATAACATCACTGAGGATTTCGAATGGGATAACCCCGACCTTGAATATTTATGGGAAATGACGGCAAAATACGGCGTTCCCTATTTCTCGAATTTCGTCAATTCCGATATGAATCCGGAAGACGCACGGAGTATGTGCTGCAGGCTGAGGATAGATAACAGAGAGCTCGAAAAACGAGGAGGAGGCCTCTTCGGCTCTAATCCCCTGACCGGGTCCATCGGTGTAATAACAATCAATATGCCGCGAATCGGGTATTCCTCACAAACGGAAGATGAATTTATCACACGACTGGACTATCTCATGGTTCTGGCAAAGGAAAGTCTTGAAATAAAAAGGAAGGTACTCGAAAAATTTACCGATAAGGATTTGTATCCCTATACAAAATATTATCTCAGAGATGTGAAAAAACGTTTTGATGAATACTGGAAGAATCACTTTTCCACGATAGGTCTCGTTGGTATGAATGAGGCGTGCCTTAATCTTCTGGGAAAGAATATCGCTGATCCCGAAGGACAAAGATTCACCGAGAAAATACTGAACTACATGAGAGACAGGCTGGTTGAGTTCCAGGAGGAGACCGGGAATAATTATAATCTTGAGGCAACCCCGGCCGAGGGAACATCATACAGCCTCGCCCGAAAAGACATAGAGAAATTTCCCGACATCATCTGCGCAACCAACAACGGAAATGGTGCTGCGGAAAAGTTCTATACCAACTCTACCCAGCTCCCCGTAAATTTCACCGATGATATCTTCGAAGCTCTGGATCTCCAGGATGAGATTCAGACCAGATATACCGGTGGAACGGTCTTCCATATCTATGCGGGTGAGCGCATTGAGGACCCCTCCGCGGTCAAGGTGCTGGTGCGCAGGGTCTGCGACAAATATCACCTCCCCTATTTCACCTTTTCCCCTACCTTCAGCGTGTGCCCGAATCACGGGTATCTCAATGGCGAACAGTTTACATGCCCGATGTGTGAATCAGACTGCGAAGTCTTTTCCCGTGTAGTCGGTTATCTGCGCCCGGTACAACAGTGGAACAAGGGGAAACAGGAAGAGTTTAGGACGAGAAAGGTTTTTCACGTATAACTATGGTGCGAATCGGAGATATCCAGAAATTTTCCCTGATTGATTATCCGGGCAGGATATGTGCTATCATATTCACACAAGGATGCAATTTCAGATGCCCGTACTGTCATAATCCGGAACTTGTGATACCCTCACTGTACATGGAACCCATTGCAGATGAGGAACTCTTCAGCTTTCTCGAAAAGCGAAAGGAAAAGCTTGACGCCGTCAATATAACCGGGGGGGAACCAACGTTACAGCCCGATCTTATTGATTTTATCAAACGGATAAAATCGTTGGGATATATGGTCAAAATTGACACAAACGGATCGTTTCCGGAAGTCATGGAACCATTGATCGCCGATAATCTCCTTGATTATATAGCTATGGACGTCAAGGCTCCTCTCAAAAAATATGGAACAGTCACCGGATCTTCGATAGACCCGGAATGTATCACGAAGAGCATAGAGCTGATTCGAGATTCCGGCATTGATTACGAATTCAGGACGACCATAGTAAAATCACTTCTAACAGAGACAGATATCGAACAGATTGGAACTCTTATAGAAGGGGCCAGATGCCATGTGCTGCAAAAATTTGTGCCCTCTAAAACACTCGACCCCGAGTTCATGCACGAAGGTACCTACACCGACGATGAAATCTTCACCATAAAAGGAAAACTGGAGAAGCTGGTACAATCCGTTATCGTTCGCTAGGGCCTTCTGCTTGTTATTCCTCTATTATTGATATATAAGCGGGTTTAAGCGACACTATAAAATGAAATCGAAAATTTTTGCCCGGTTTATCCGGGTAAAAAAAATGGTATTTTTAAATGACCGATTCAATAAAACAGGCGAAAGAAGTCCTCAGGATAGAGGCTGAAAGCATCTTGAATCTTGTTGACAGGGTTGACACCAGTTTCTCAGAAGCTGTTGAAATAATACACAAAGCCAAGGGCAGGGTAATCGTGACGGGAATCGGAAAGTCAGGTATTGTGGGCAAGAAAATAGTAGCCACCCTCACAAGCACAGGGACACCCGCTCTATTCCTCCACCCGGTAGAGGGGTTGCACGGGGATCTCGGAATTGTTACCAGGGATGATGTAATGCTCGCCATATCCAACAGCGGCGAGACAAATGAATTGAATACACTCATTCAGAGTGTAAAGGATATAGATCTTTCCCTTATAGCCTTTACCGGCAACAGGGATTCAACCCTTGCGCGCAGCAGCGACATAGTGATAGATGTAAGCGTGGACAGAGAAGCGTGTCCTTTCGGTCTCGCCCCCACGTCAAGCACCACCGCGACACTGGCTATGGGAGATGCCCTGGCTGTTGCCCTCGTCGAAAAGATGGAATTTACCGAAAGGGATTTCTATAAATTTCATCCGGGGGGAAACCTCGGACAAAGACTGATGGCGAAGGTGAAGGATGTAATGATCGGCGGCGATGACATGCCGGTGGTATTTTCGGAAACATCCGCGCTTGAGGCTGTGGAAACAATGGACGGTAAAAATCTGGGTTTCATATTTATAACAGACAGAGAAAATCATCTCCTCGGTATCCTGACCGACGGAGATCTCAGGCGGCACATCAGAAAAAAAACACAACTCGAAGGAAAACTCGTGGCCGACCTGATGACAAAAACGCCTAAAACTATCGCTCCCGGCACATCTCTGGCGCAAACCATAGAAATCATGCAAAAAGACGAAATTACAGCGTTGGCCATAATAGACACCGATGGGCATCTAGAAGGGTATGTTCACCTTCACGATATACTGGGAAGAGGTGGCACTATAAAGATTTCCATACCGTAATGAGAAAGATGGAAGCGACATCCGGTGTAAATCCTCCCCATCAACAGATGAGTCTGAATAGTATGTCCCAAGATTGCTTTATTGTCCGTTGTCTCAGGTGCGGGCAAAAAAACCGGATATTCAGGAGTCGGCTGAAAGACCGTCCCGTCTGCGGCAGGTGCGGTTTCTTTCTGGATGAACTTATAGTGCAGTGTCTCCACTGCGGGGCCAAAAACCGTATACCGGAAGACAGGCTCCAGGACCTTCCTCTCTGCTCAAAGTGCAAGAAACCTCTCTATTGTGAAGGCATAGGAGAAGATCCTTCATGACGGAATTCGTCAGGGGTCTTTTTCCGCGGGGCTCCCGCTTCGACTCCCGCCGTAAGTGTATTCTATCGTAAAAGTACTGTTACTATTCCTTGCGTATCTGCTTCTCACGCCGCGTACGCTCGACATTTTCCCTGACTATTCCCAAAAAGACCCGGTAAGGACCGGGCGTTCCCCTGGGGAAAAATGCCACCCTGTCACCGGGAAACACCAGATCATATATATTCCTCACACGCCCGTTTATAAAAACACCCTCTATTTCTTCATGCGGAATCCGAAGTTCACAGGCGATATCATACGCTGTCATACCTTCCCGGACGATCTCCCTTTTGAAGACATACGGGAGCCCCTGGCGATCCATACACGCCTGCAGAGAACCGAATATACGGACAGTAATGGTGTGAATGCTCTGATTAAACGTTACTGTGACCACCTTCCTTGAACGTGACAGGTATCCCCCCACAGGACAAAAATCAAAAGTAAGGAGGGGCGAGAATTGTTTTCGCCCCCCCAAGGAGGAATGGGTATTAAAAATTCCAGAACTCATTCAGCTCTTGATCTGTCACCTGAAATACCTGGTTGTGAGGCGCGATAGCCTCATCATACATGAACTCCGGCAGCCTGTCATCTTTGTCAGTAAAACCGGCTCTTATGTTGAAATCCCTCTCGGTTTTGAGAACCGTCTTACCCAAATCCGTTACATCATCCGCCGTCAAGTCTAACCCATACATGGCGTTGAGCATCCGGTATATTGCCTCAAATGTCTCGGGTTGATCTAACACGGGAAAGGCGGTGAAGAGACACAGGCCTGTGGAATCAAGCGCCGCCGTGGCGATCTGAAGGTTTCTTGAAAGCTCCACCTGCCCCTCTGTCTTTAGCGGATCAACGTAACCGCCCACCTTCATGATATTAGTGGCAATCGCATAGCCGGCGGTGTGATCCGCGCCCATGGTGGATGTGGCATACGTAACCCCGATTCCCTGGATGGCTCGTGGATCATAGGCAGGCATATTTTGTCCCTTAACTGCCGCAACTCTTGTCACACCCAGAATCTTGCCGGTAGTAACCGCCCCGTTGCCGATAATTTTGCCTATTGGTGTGCCGTTTCTGATATCTTCATCAAGCAGTTTTATCGCCCCTTTCCAGTCACCGAAAGGAAGGAGTCCTCCTTCCATGGCGACCGCGATAGTCCCGCCTGTTTCGATAGTATCAAGGCCGACATCATCGCAGAGACGCTCCAATGTAGCGACAACATCCAAGTCATTAATCTCGCAATTGGCGCCAAGGGCCCATATTGATTCGTACTCAAGCCCCGAAGTGAGATACTTTCCGTCCCTGTCATGATAGACGTTTGAACACCGGATCACACAACCCGGGGTACAGGCGTGAGTTTCCTTCCCTCCCCTCTCTCTGCAGTTTTCCGTAAGTTTTTCACCGCTGATCTCTCCGGCGTACTCGAATCGTCCGCTTGAAAAGTTGCGTGTCGGCAATCCACCCGCCTCATTAATAATATTGACCAGTACGGCTGTCCCGTACGTCGGGAGACCCTGCCCGGTAACGGGGTGCTTTAACAGGCCTTCGGTAAAGATCTTCGACCATTTCTTGAACTCATCTTTGTCTTTAATCTCAACGCCGGGTGCTCCGGTGTCATCTATCACAATTGCCTTTATACCCTTTGACCCCATAACCGCTCCCTGACCTCCTCGGCCCGCATGCCGCGTGGGCCTGTTTTCAGGATCGTTCATAGCGATGCTTGCTGAGCATAATTTCTGTTCACCCGCTGGACCGATAGAGAGTATCCCCACCTTGCCATATTTGTCCCACAGTTTGTCCACCGTTTCATAATTGCCCATACCCCTGTACTCATCAGCCGGAAGAATTTCGACCCCCTCTTTATTGACGGTAATCATTCTCAATTTATCATCCGCGGGTTTACCTTCGATAACTATTGCGCTGTAACCTAAACGGGCCAGTTTCTGTGAAACCAGGCCACCGGCATTCCCCTCCTTAATTCCTCCGGTGAGAGGACTCTTGCAGCCGATGTGGAACCTTCCACTGCTTGCTGCTGATGTGCCCGTGAGCAATCCCGCCGCACCAACGAGTTTGTTTTTAGGGCCAAGGGGATGACAGAGCGGAGGAACCTCCCCGGCGATTATTGAAGATGTCAGCGCCCTTCCGCCGAGACCTTCATATTTGCCTAATTCCTCGGTTTTGACTGTCATATCATTCATATTAATCCGCAAAATTGTTCCCATATGAT
>Ga0272443_10006345_pt1 | contig 11762 bp, 9 predicted proteins | sample SSMAcet12_FD_193581 | JGI IMG/M metagenome (GOLD analysis project Ga0272443, IMG submission 193581) | Marine sediment archaeal communities from Little Sippewissett salt marsh, Falmouth, MA, United States - SSM-Acet-12 | ecosystem: Environmental > Aquatic > Marine > Wetlands > Sediment ... | reverse complement strand
TTGATTCTTTCATAAGAGACAGAAGTTCTGAACTCCCTAAGTTAATACGTCTTTCTGTAAATAATAAAATTATTTGTTTATTTCGCTAAATTTTGCTTTCTTTAGAGTTATGTATTTTAACTTTGGAAGAAAACTATGTTTGAGCAACAAAAATCTGAAATAGAAGAGTTATCCGAGCGATCAAACCAAATTCGGAGGTATCTTTGACATTGATAGTAAAAGAGAAGAAATAAGAACACTGGAAGTAAGCTCTCAGAAGGATGACTTCTGGAATGATCCGCAGCAAGCCCAGAAAATCATGCAGGAAATATCGGGGCTGAAAGAATGGATTACGATGTGGGAAAAATCTAATTCTAAAGTCGAAGACCTGCAAGCACTCTTAGAACTCGCCGAAGAAGCAGAAGAAGAATCCATGGAAAAAGAAATTGAAGTGGAAATAGCTGATGTTAAAAAGGTTATTTCTGATCTTGAAGTCAAAAATTTACTATCAGGAAAAGACGATAAGCGAGATTGCCTGCTGTCAATAAACTCTGGTGCCGGTGGCACAGAAGCCCAGGATTGGGCAGAGATGTTGCTTCGTATGTATTCCCGCTGGGGCGAGCGTCATAATTTCAAAGTCTATCTCGTAGATGAACTCGAAGGCGACGGAGCTGGTATCAAATCTGCCACTATCGAAATCCAGGGGCGCCATGCTTATGGATATTTAAAAGGCGAAAACGGAGTGCATCGGCTGGTTAGAATCTCTCCATTTGATTCCAATGCCCGCAGACATACTTCGTTTGCCTCTGTCTTTGTGTATCCCGTAATAGATGATGATGTAGAGATCGAGATAAACACAGATGATATAGAATGGGACACTTTCCGTGCTGGTGGCAAGGGTGGACAGAATGTGAACAAAGTGGAAACTGCTGTTCGGTTGCGCCATATTCCTTCGGGTATTGTAGTCGCCTGCCAGCAAGAAAGATCGCAGTTCCAAAATCGTGAGCTTGCTTTGAAAATGCTAAAAGCCAGGTTATATCAAAAAAAGATCGAAGAAGAAGAAGCTGAGAAAGCTAAAGTGGAAGGCAAAAAGATGAAGATTGAGTGGGGCAGCCAGATCCGTTCCTATGTCTTTATGCCATACACAATGGTTAATGACCATAGGACAGAAACCAAGCGCACAGATATCCACTCTGTTATGGATGGCGATCTTGATGATTTTATAAAAGCATATTTACTTGCACAAAATGAATTGGGGTAATAATGAAAAAGATTATTTTTGCTTTGATAGGGCTTATGATCCTAAGTGCTTGTTTCCCAAGAGCATATAGAACACTTACTTTTCCTGATCCTGCATATATGGGTAAGCAATATAGCAAATTCTGTGTTGCCGCTCATATTAGCGATGATACATTCCTTAGAAAAACTTACGAAGATAGCTTCAAGGAGGAATTCCGCGATGAAGGTCTCTCGGTCGAAAGCAGTCTATATTTATTTCCACCAACCAGGGAATGGACAGATCAGCAAATACATGGAGAACTGAATAATCAGGGTTTCGATGCCTATCTGCTAATTACTACCAGGGAGGGATATACAGAAACAGAGTATGTACCTGCCCAGAAAACTGTTAAAACAAAAAAAGCTACTGAGATAAAGGACGAGAAACCAAAAGATACTACAAACAATAAATCTAAAGAAGTAATCACTCACGAAACAGTTATTAAAGAAACACCAGCACATATTTCCGAGTATTACTATGTTACAGTTGAAATAAGATTGATAGATGTAAAAACATCAGAAACAGCATGGTTATGCTACATAAAATCTAACAGTGGAAAAGGTTTGTTATATGAGTCATTCATTACAAAGAATAAAGCAGATCAAATAGCGCATAGCACACTTGAGGACCTAATAACGGATGGTTTTATTAATATTCCTAAGAAATAATAAAAATGAAAAGAACAGCAATCATAATGGCTGGTGGCTCTGGGGAAAGATTCTGGCCACTAAGCAGAAAAAGTAAGCCAAAACAGCTTCTTCCACTTGCCACAGAGAAGCCAATGATATTAGAATCTATCGAAAGAATAACCGATATTATTCATCCAGAAGATATATTCATTATTACCGGCAATCTTTTGCTCGAACCTATAAGACAAGCACTTGACATGCTTCCACCCGAAAACATAGTTGCAGAGCCATATAAACGAAACACTGCTCCCTGCCTTGCTCTTGGGGCAGCATTTATTGCAGCTAAGTATGCAAAGGAATTTAAGCCAAACGAAATTTCTATTGCTGTGCTTACTGCAGATCAGAAAATAAGTCCGAATGAATTATTTGAAAAAACAGTGGACGAAGCTCTTTTTTACGTTGAGAACAATGCTGTGCTTGGGACTATCGGAATACTGCCTTCTCGTCCAGAAACGGGGTATGGATATATTGAAGTAGATAAACCATTTGACTACGAAAAGCATAAAGTACAGATCAAGAAAGTAAAACAATTCAGGGAAAAACCAGATGTTGAAACAGCCAAGAAGTTTTTGAATTCAGGTAACTATTTATGGAATAGTGGAATGTTCTTCTGGCGACTGGATGCTTTCATTGATGAAATGAAAAAAGCTATACCAGAAGTTGGGGGCAAGATAAATGAAATGAGTAGTTGCTATTCAAAATGGACTGGTAAAGCACTGCCTGAGCCGCTGAAGACGGTTGCACCTATATTCGAAGCATTTCCTGATGTTTCTATTGATTTCGGCTTAATGGAGAGGTCCGATAATGTAGTTGTAGCAAAAGCTCTTTTTGATTGGGACGACATTGGGTCGTGGGATTCTATGGAAAGGGTAAGGAAAGTAGATGCAGATGGTAATATAATTGTTGGAAAAACTGCTTTGGTGGATGTAACTAATTCTGTTATTGTGAATTATTCGTCTGGTAAGAAGATAATCACAGCTGGAGTTGATCTTGACAACATGGTTATCGTTGTAACTGATGATGCAGTCTTGGTTTGCCCAAAGGATAAAGTGCAAAAAGTAAAGCAAGTAGTTTCAATAGTCAAAAAAGAAGAGAAATGGGTTTGATGATGTCTTTTTAACTCGTGTTTTTTCTGTATAATTCTTAGTATATTGAAATATTATTTTAAATAGATTTGAGCTGATGATGAAATTCATTGCATATTTTATTATCTTTATTTCGTTTTGGTGTTCTCTTAACGCAAATAAAACGATTGATTCTTTGCAAAAAGAGATTGCAAATGCAAAGAATAATTCATTAAAGAAAATCCATTTTCAAAATTTGGTTGATTTCGCTATTCATCAAAAGCAATCTGAAGCTACAAAATATATAGATATGTACTCAAATTTTGGAAAAGAGAGCAAAAACGATACTACTATTCTTCATGCTGAGCAATTTAGAGCTATACTTAAAGCACAAAAGGGCAAAATCAATGAATCCAATGAATTACTTATTGAAATCCTTCCTAAGCTTAAGAAGTTAAATAATCCAGAGATTCTTGCTCGGAATTATAATCTTATGGGAACCAATTATTATCGCCTTGGTGAACATGCTAAAGCAGCAGAATTGTTTGAATTATCTATTGAAATCTGCACCAATCATAAATTAGTTAATGTTTTAGGTTCTAATTATATCATGCTGGGAATTTTGAATAATAGTATTGCACAATTCAAGAGTTCGGAGCATTATTACCTAAAAGCAATAGAATTATTTAGTAACACAGACGATAAAGAGATGTTAGCAACAATATACAAGAATCTTGCTAATCTTTATACTCAGTTAAAGAATTATAAACCTGCATTAGAGTATTATAAAAAATCAGAAATAATTGATATTGAAGTACAAGATAGCTCTGGATTGGCTATTACATATCATAATATTGGAGTTAATTTATATAGTCAGAAACAATATAAAAAATCATTAGAATATATAAAAAAATCAAAAGGTATAAAGATTAGACTTGGGAACGAAATAAGTGTAGCTCATTCAGATTTAGCATTAGGAGAAATTTCTATGCTAAGTAAGGACTATTCAGCTTCTTTAAAATATTTAAAGTCCGCTGAAAAAGTATTCTTGGAATCTGGATTATCTGATTTATTATTAAATACTTATGATTTATTAGATTCAGTTTATACTCTAACTCACAATTATAAAATGTCACGGGAATATTTGAAAAAATTCAGTACTCTCAAGGATAGTATATATACTAAAGATCAATCGCAAATAGTTTCCGAACTTAATGCAAAATATGATCTAGCGGATAAGGAATTAGCAATAACAAAGAAAGAAAAAGAAAATGAATTGTTGAAACTGAAAAACGATAGGCAAACATTATATATTATTCTTGCTATTATTATCATTGTGTTGATAGCTGTGTTTATCACTATTCTTTATTTGAAAAATATAACTGTACATAGAATTAATAATGATCTAATTGAAAACAAGAAGAAGATCGAAGAGCAGAATACTCAGTTGGAAAAAATGAATATTGAACTTGAAGTTATGAATAAAGAGCTTATCCACACCAACAATGAATTAACTGAATTGAATATTACTAAAGACAAGTTCTTCTCAATTATATCACATGACCTAAAAGGACCGGTATATGCTCAGAGTAATATTGTTTCTATCTTATCGGATGATTATGATAGCATTAGCGACAAGGATAAAAAGGAATTTTTAGATTTGCTAAACGATTCTTCTACACAAACAACATACCTTCTCGAGAATTTGCTTACATGGGGTAGATCCCAAATGAATAAGATAGATGTTAATTTCGATACTTTTGATCTTCGAGAAAATATTGAGCAAACAGTATCCTTCTTGAAATCAAATGCAAACCTAAAGGATATTACAATTAATAATAATTGCCCAAAAAACACAGTTATTCATGCTGATCCAAATCTAATATCAACTGTTATCCGAAACATTACTAATAATTCAATCAAATTTACTTCCAATGGTGGTTTGATAAAAATTGACTATTCCAAACCCAATAGTGAGCATTTAATCACTATTTCAGATTCTGGTGTTGGAATGAGCGAAGAGACTGCACGGAATTTATTCCGACTAGATAAAGCAAATTCAACCCCAGGTACCAATGATGAAAAGGGAACAGGGCTTGGCTTAATCATAGTCAAGGAATTTATAGATAAACACAAAGGTAATATCTGGGTGAAAAGCGAGATTGGAAAAGGTACAAGGACTAACTTCACAATTCCAGAGATTAGATAATAAAAATTAATCAATACAGACATCTTCTTTATCGTCGAGCGAGCTTTTCGGGAATACAGTTTCTAACATATCTACATATAATCGTATTAATTCCTTAATATCGCTCAAAAAACCGACAGGGTTCATTGTAAAATGCCTAAGCAGATTGCCGAGTTTGTCAGGAATATATGGAAATACTTTTTGAATATCCATTATTCTGTAATTATAAAAAGCCGAGCAGTCATTCCTCGTTAAAGAGTTTTTTATTTTATCAGAAATATTCTTGTTTTTCAAAACGCTATCGAATGTTATAATACCTTTGCCCACAGCATAAACTAATAGATTTCCAATACTCCATAGATCAAAGTCAGTTACGTCCTGATTAAGATCGAAGTCTATCCATCTGTATCTGCTGGTTTCTTTCTCTATGATTATGTGGTCGTTACGAATATCTCCATGGCATAGACCGTTCAGATGAAGGAATTGAATAGCAAGAATACTATGTAAAAGCTTCCAGAGAATATTCCCAAGATCTTCATGAAAATACTCCTCATGGGTTTTCTTGATTGATGGAATATACGCGAAAAGTGTGTTTCCTTTTATATAATCAATGATCCTGACGTTATTTCCTTTTTCATCGAGCCGAGTATATCCCTGCATAAATCGGCTATCATTTCTTGTTATGTTCAGCACCTTGCTCTCCTTGTCAGGATTTCGGTAGCACCTGATTTTCAGAATACTTATGTGAGCATAAAACTCTTCATCGAAGACAGTTTTCAATATTTTTCTCTCGCCGGACTCCATTTCAATAGTATCGAAAACCCAGTATTTTGGGGTTTCATCTATGCCGAAGCGAGATTCGTGCATGTTGCCTTTTACTATATAATATTTTCCACCAATAAACACCAAATTACCGCGGATTATTCTCATCAGGTCAGTGGTGTCAGTAAAAACATGAAAATGTCGGGGGTTTATGTTCCACCCCGTCATTTCATTAACTTTATCTAACAGTTCTGTTTTGTTGCTCATAATCCGTTCATTATATTAGCGATCAATTTAAGAATATTCAAATTATAGTTATATATTTTGGCAAAAATACTATTTGCTCGAAAACATTGCTTTGAAAATATGTCCTGCCATATTTGGGTTTTCTTTTAAACGGCGAGTGGAATAACCGTACCAATCCTCACCATAAGGTACATATATGCGAAGATGATGACCATTACCAAGCAGCTCGTCACGTTTTTGCTCTCGCACTCCGAGCAGCATTTGGAATTCATATTTTTCTTTAGCTAAATTACTTTTTGCTATATATTCTTCAGCATAATTGATTAGTGGTTCATCGTGAGTAGCAATACCAATATACATATCGTTTTCCACAATTAGATTGAAAAGCTTTTTGTAATTGTCTCTAACTTCTTCTTTCCCCTGATAAGCAATACTCTCTGCTTCGCGGTAAATCCCTTTACATAATCGAATAGATGGTTTTAAATCTACCAGAGATTTCACATCATCTATACTACGTCGCATATATGCCTGTAAAACGATGCCTACATTCTCGAAACCATCAGCCCGCAGCTTGCGGTATAGATCAAGTGTTTTATCTGTATATGGAGAGTTCTCCATATCTATTCGTATCCATAATCCCTTGCTCAATGCTTTGGCTACGAGTTTCTTAATATTTTCATAAGCAAAGTCAAAGTCAATTCCAAGTCCTTGGGATGTTGGTTTAATAGAAAGATAAGTAATTAGCTTATTTTTATAAATGGCATCAATTACTTTCGAACTCTCTTCGGTAGCAGCGATAGCCATTTTCTTATTATCTACGAACTCACCCAGAACGTCAATAGTTGTCCAGCCGCCTTGCGTCATAAATTCCTGTGTCACCCTGATAGCATCTTTTAATTCATAGCCGGCTATATACTTCATAGCCACTCTACGGATGATAGGTTTTGGTATTAATGGCATTGCCTTAACGATGATTTGATTAAATAATTCCATAACTCCTTCTTCACAAATTGCTTTATATATAAACCTAATCAATATATGCAAATTTATGCTTTTATTTCATAAATTCTGAAATAAATTTAAGAAAAAAAGAGCGTAGGAGCTATTGAATGTCTAATAGTTCTTTTCTGAGGATGATTAGCAATCGTTATAGTTTAATAAACTTCTCAGTAATAATAAGGTCCCGAGTACTAAGCATAACAAAGTAAACTCCCTCAGAGCTGTTGGAAAGATTTATCCTAACATCTTTGACATTCCCATAATTCTCTGAAAGGATTAACTCGCCCATGGAGTTGAATATTTCTAATTTGAATCCATCTGGGAATTGTCTGTTTGGACTAACCATAAAAACCCCATAGTTAGGGTTAGGGAATATAATGTTATGATTATCATCAAAATAACTGAGTTTGTTCTCTGGCAATCTCTCTTCTTCGCTTAGTTTTGGGCTTACACTTGTAGAGCAAGGGTCAGAGACAATTCTTGCACTAAATGTACCACCGTGTTCTACCTCGAATCCTGGATATAATCGTATGCTTTGAGATGTCTTGATCGTAACAGATCCACCCGTAGTTCCATTGCCAGACACAGTAAGTGTCTTTGTATCCATAGCAGCATAGACATTTGTGGAAGCACTAAAATCCTCACTATAGCCAACTGAAACAGTTGTTGTTGGTATATCTCTTTCTATAGGACATTCAAATTCAAATACAGCAACTCCATAATGTTGTCTACCTGAATAACTACCACCCCACGTCATTGTGTAACCACTATAATCCCACGTGTTTTTTATATATATAGAATTTGATACTGTATTGTATCCGTATCCAAGCATAGTATGCCCTGCAATCTGAATAAGGACGGGGTTACCCTTATCTATTTGATCACAAAAATCATTATAAGTAAAACCCTGTGTATTACCATTATACCCATAGATATATTGATTATAATTTGAAGAAATAGCATAATTCCTTGACTCAAAAAATCTTCTTAGCCCATAGCATCCATCTTTATATGGAGAGGCATCATAATCATATAACCTTGAACCATTAGTGTAACAATAAAACGTTGTTGAACCATCGGAATTGCTGAATGCAGATTGATTAGTTCCCATGTAATCAGCAGTGCAATCCCCCCATGTGTGCTGAGTCCAGTTGCCGATATAAGGATCCGGGCTTCCCCAATAATCATCTACATGCCCTCTGATAACTCTTCCGTCATAACCACTATTAGTAGCACTTAATGGGCATTCCCCAGTTCCCCAAGTGGAGTTATTCATTGGAACTACTCCGCTATTTGCAGGACCAGTGTATATATTCGGATAATTGTGATTATCCAGATAGCCAGCCATCATAGCACCAGATGTTGCAGAGCATCCGTAGGACCAATCAAAGGCGGGAACTGATGATAGAACATTTGTTACAAACAGTTTGTCATTTTTATCTTTACTTTTATCTAACATTCTTGTATTATCTTGAGCAGGTTTTGGTTGAAATCCTTCAGGAGGCCTTCCTGGTACTTCAATACCAACAATTACTTGACCATTATTGTCTATTCGTTTGTCAACTATGTAATCTTCAAGAGTTTTTTGGGGTTCTTTGGCTTTAATTGTGGTTAATGCAACCATTAGCAACATGAACGAAAATATATATAGTCTCTTCATCTTATAACACTAATAATTTTTTAATAAAACATTCAACAATTAAAGATAATTAATTACTTTTAATAATCAAAATTATTTATTAAATAATTTTTAAAAAATCAAGATATAGTATACATATTTAGGTAGAATATTATGAAATATCTAACAAATAACTCATTATAATACAATAACATAGCTATCGTATTATAATAAGTTAATAAATCAAAAAATAATTAGTGAATAAACATTAACAAATCTTCATAATAGTATGATATCTATCTGATTATTGTATCCTCTCTGTCTGGGCTCGAAGATATTATAGAAATCTTTGCTCCTGTGTATTCTTCGATTTCTCGAAAATAATTATGTACTTCAATAGGCAGATCTTCATAAGTACGAATGCCGTGTATAGATTGATTCCATCCTGGCATTGTTTTATAAACAGGTTCTACTTTATCGAGTGTTGGAATATCAACGGGGAAGGTAGTTCTTTCTTTACCATCTATTCTATAAGCATAGCAAAGGTCTATTTCGTCTAATGTATCGAGCACATCCAGCTTAGTCAATGCGATGTCAGAAATACCATTCAACATAACAGAATATTTCAATGCGACGAGATCGAGCCAGCCGCATCTGCGAGGTCTGCCAGTGGTAGCACCATATTCAGCACCATCGTTTTGCAACTTCTTGCCAATACCGTTATGCAATTCAGTGGGGAATGGACCATTACCAACGCGAGTACAATATGCCTTCACTACACCAACAATTCTATCTATTGATGTTGGGGGAAGTCCCAGTCCTGTACAAGCTCCGCCTGCTGTCGGATTCGAACTGGTTACAAATGGATATGTGCCATGATCCATATCGAGCAATGTACCTTGCGCCCCTTCGATCAGGATATTCTTACCATCACGTACAGCGTTATTTATCAGGTAAGTGGTATCTGTGATATATGGATCTATTTTTTTATCAAAATCTAAGTATTTTTCTAAAATATCATCAACGTTTAATTCCTGGTAGTCATATATTTTATGTAATATATTATTATTCTCGGCAATATTTCCTTTTAGTTTTTCACTGAAGGCATTTCTATCTAATAGATCAACTATGCGGATTCCACTACGTCTGGCTTTGTCAATATAAGCGGGGCCAATTCCTCTGCCGGTAGTTCCAATCGGTTTTGCAGAATTGGATGATTCTCTCGCTTCGTCTAACAATTTATGGTATGGCATTATTAGGTGTGCTTTATGGCTAATGAAAAGTCTTCCTTTTACATCTATGCCATTTTCCTCCAGCATTTGAATTTCATCCATAAGTGCAGCGGGGTCAATTACTACACCATTGCCAATTATGCACTTTGAATTTGGATTTAATATACCCGAAGGTATTAAATGCAAAATAAACTGTTTGCCACCAAAAACTATTGTGTGGCCAGCATTAGCTCCACCCTGATATCTGGCTACTATTTCTGCCTTCGAGCTTAATAGATCAACGATTTTGCCTTTGCCTTCATCGCCCCATTGCGAACCAAGTACTAATGTAACTCCCATATTAATCCTGAATTTTAACAAATAAAACAATATACGAAATGAAAAGATCAAACACAATAATGCCCCGACTTTTTCTACGAAGTCGGGGCATATATTAGAATAATTATTTGCAATTATTAATTGCAGAATTCAAATCATCATAAGAATCGAAAACCTCATCCAGATGAGTCATTTTCAATAAATTATCAACTTTCGGAGGAATGCTAACTAACTTTAGTAATGCTTCATGCTTTTTTAGATTTCTCAATCCGCTAACTAACATTCCTAACCCAGAGCTGTTCATTAGCTCTACGTTTTTCATATCAATAATGATATGCTTTACACCTTGTTTGCTGAAAGCTTCGAGCTGGGTAACGAAATCAAGAGCTTCGTTGCCACCGAGTACGAATTTACCCAGCTCAATAATTCCTAAGCTTGGGTCTTCTTCGTGTATTTTACTTATGAATAATGTATCTCTGTCAGCCATTATTCCACTTCTTTATATTAATTATACAGGTGAGACAGCATTATCATCTTTACTGATTTCGCTGTCCATTTTTATTTTTTTCACTTTCTCAAGATACCAAATTACGAAAGAACTTGCAATAAATATTGAAGAATAAGTACCAGTAATTACTCCAATCAACATAGTAAGTGCAAATCCTTCGAGAACGGGACCGCCGATGAATACTAATGGAACTAATACAAGTAAAATTGTTCCAACGGTGTTTACGGTACGGCTTAAGGTCTCGTTAATTGAAGTATTGACCATCTTGATGAAATTAAGAGATGATTTAGTTTTGTCTCTATTCTCGCGAATACGGTCAAAAATGATAACTGTATCATTGATTGAGAAACCAATAACGGTAAGCATACCAGCAAGTATCGTTTGGTTTACCTCCAGATTCATTATACCAAGGTTATGAAATATAACGAGGAATGAGAATGTAACAATAACGTCATGTATCAATGCCACAACAGCTCCTAGTCCATAAACGAATTGGAAGCGGAATGCAACATAAGCCAAAATGGCTAAAACTGATAAAAATACAGCAATATACATATCATTTCTTAGTTCGCCACCGATTCTTGGTCCTATTATATCTTCTTTCAGAATAGTAACTTCGTATCCTTTAAAGCCAGAGTTTAAGGTTTTACGAATTGTTTGCGCTGCATCCTGGGTTAGTTTAGCTCTGATAAGAAATTGATTATCCTTACCATAAGATTTAATTTCTGCTCCATCAATGCCAGCGGCAACGATTTGGCTACGTAGCTCCTCTGTAGAAACTTCTTTATCGAAACGAACGGCAATCTCTGTTCCACCTTCAAAGTCTATACCGAAATCAACGCCAAGTATTGTAATTGATAAAATACCAACCACTAATACT
>Ga0272443_10006341_pt1 | contig 11766 bp, 8 predicted proteins | sample SSMAcet12_FD_193581 | JGI IMG/M metagenome (GOLD analysis project Ga0272443, IMG submission 193581) | Marine sediment archaeal communities from Little Sippewissett salt marsh, Falmouth, MA, United States - SSM-Acet-12 | ecosystem: Environmental > Aquatic > Marine > Wetlands > Sediment ... | reverse complement strand
ATCCCTGGCGGCATACCAATTTCGAAGCAATGTCCTGAGCTTGTGATAGACCATTATAATCACGAGAAACACACCGCCGGAAGACCACAGTTTTAGGATCACGACCCGGCCCAAGTTCTTGTAGCCGATGCACCACAGCAGCGCCGTGATAAAGGACAAAACAATAATGGGGTAATAAAACCGGCTCAAAATTAGGACAAACACCTTATAGGGGGGATAAGGCAAATCCGGCAGGAACGACAAAAGGGCGGTTTTCATTAGATGAAAGAGAAACAGGATCCCGACAAGCGATACGGCGATCGCAAATTTCAGCAGGGCAATCACGTCGGACCGGACCTGAAGGGCCGCCGCGGCCTGGATTGCGGCAAAGCCGATCAGACCATAGAGCACGGCCAGCCGCGCGAGCTGAAAGATTCTGTTTCCGTAGCGGGATGCGGCCTGAAAAAGATCCTGGGTCAGTGACTCGCGCAAGAGGCTGACGATCAGGGAGCCGACGGCCCACAGAAGCATTAATTTGCCGGTGAGTTGAAACCAGGCCGCCTGGTAGCGGATCATGGCATTGATGAGGGAAAAGAGGCCGAGCAACACCAGCGGTATCAGGGCGGAGACCAGCACCTTGAGCGCTGAAAGGAAAAATGGATAAACGGTCTGCGGCATTTTCTCCCGCAGCGGCTGCACTTTGCTTTCGATCCGGGCAATGATGCGTTTTCTTCCCAGCAGGCTGTAAAACACGGCTGCCAGGAAGATAAATACGATGCAGGAACCAACCACTCCGAGCACCCGGCTTTGCTCCAAAACCTGGTCGATAAATTCGGGAAGTTTGCGCGGCAAGCGGAGGGCCAACTCATACAAATACTCAATCGTCCGCCAGTCCCAGCCGATCGGTTCGCGTTCAAAAAGGGAGCTGGCCCGATTGGCGATTTCCGTTTTAACGCTGGCGGCTCTCTGAACGATCTTGGTGCCGACATCATCGGGCAGGGAGATGGCCGGCTTTTTCTCTTTTTCAGGCGCCGCCGGCGGCTCGGCGGCGGATGGGAGAGCGGTCCACACTAATAATACAATGAAAATGAAGCTAAAACAGCAGGTTTTTCTGATCAGCATGCTGATTTTCCATGTGCGAAAGACAAATCAAAATTGGACCGATGGCATAATCAAATGGCGGTATATGGGGTCCTCACGCCACTTCCATCCCCTCGGCCGAACCCTGAACCGCTCAACCTGAATATTTGATAAAAACAGTTCTACGTTCCAGGCCGTGCAAGCGTCTTACATTGGGAACGCTTCGGCGATCGACCAGTTTTCGGCGGTCCGGCCTGGTTCTTCTGTCGGATATAAAGCGAATCTGCAGGCCGGACCGTCTTTTCACATATGAACGCTGACCGCCGTTGTCTATCAAGGGTACCAGATGATCCATCACATTCATTGCGGGCCCTTTCTTTTCTATCCGTCCAGCAGGCAGCTAAATTCTATTTGCTGAAATTGTAATTGAATAAAGCATTAACCGAATAAGCAATTGACGCAGCAGGCCGATCCTTTACGAAAAGATCCCATCGCGGCAACAGGCCGAGATCGGGCAGTCAGAAACAGAATTAAATCCGGAATCCACGCGGGCTCAGAATGCAGGCGAACTCGAATTTTGCGGCAGACTAAATCATAAAAAAGTGATTGTCAAGAATTTTCTAATATTATCAAATCGTTGAATTAGCAGACGGCTGGGTCGTCATGCCGGCGCCCTTCGGCCGGCACGCCGTTCGTTCCGGGGTGAAATAATCCTAGACCATCCGGTCCGGGATTCGTGACCCTCACGGCTCCCTGCAACTTGCAATTTAAGAAATCGTTGTAATCTTATAGACGATTTGCATCGGTTTGATTTCAATCAGGTTGAGATTTTTCAACCCTGAACGTTGAACCCTGAACCGCTCAACCTCGGTCAAATACAGGAGATTAAAATGGATAGAACAGATTGCTTGCGCGATAAAATATCAAGCCGGATGGTGGGCTTCATTCTACTGGGCTTTTCCCTGATCATTGCTTTTGTGGGGTTTCTGATTGTGCCGGTCCTGGGGCTTTTCTTCGCACTGCCGCTGCTGGGGCTGGCAGCCGTATTCATCGCTGCACCCGAAAGCAAAGTTTGCCGGTTGATTACTGGAAAAAGACAGGGGTAGCCGACGGCCGCACAAGGAGGGTGTTCAGGTTGATCGAAAGACGGGGCGTGCAGCGCCGCTTCAGCCGGATGCCCTCCGCGAAGCCGCTTGCTCAATGCTGATTGGAAATTCAAAATCTTGAGTGCAAAACAGCGCGGGTGTGCGTATTCAACCGCCATTCGGATGCATTCATTGCTGCGCTTTGACGCCCGGCGTCGGCATGATCTCCCCCCCCTTGCGTAATGCCCGCCTGAGGATAAATTCTTCCTGCAACCTTTGAACCCTGCCGGTGGGCTTTGCAGCTCGAAGGGCGCAATCCCAAAGCCTGAATCCTGAATCGATCACTTTAGAAGCTAGCATATCACAAATTTTCAATTTTCAATCTTCGATCTTCAATTCCGTGAGTCTTCTACTAAAATCTTGAATTCTTTCGTGGAATGAAGTAAGTGTGTGGCGCATTCCGAGGGGCGAGGCGTGAAACGAAAACTTATTCTAATCGTCTTTGTTGTTCTGCTGGCCGGCGTGGGCGCTCTGGTTTACCGGGGGCAGCACCGGGAGCAGAGCGCCGAGCTGTATTACTCGGGCATTATCGAAGCCACTCAAGCCAATGTGGCCTTTCAGATCAGCGGCCGGGTTCAGGATGTTCCGGCGGATGAAGGACGGGCTGTCAAAAAGGGCGATCTGCTGGCCGTTCTTTTCCGTGACGAATTTGCGGCCCGCCGGAACCAGGCGCAGGCCAGTCTGGAACAGCAGCAAAAAAGACTCTGCCAACTGGAAGTCATGCTGGAAGTGAATCGAAAAGTGTTGCCGGCCGAGGTCGAGCGGGCCGAGGCCGGCGAAAAGGCGCTGGCAGCTCAGCTGGCCCAGGCCGAGAGCGGCTATCGGCCCCAGGAGCTGGAAAGTGCGCGCCTGGCCGTCGAGGAAGCCCGCGCGGCCCTCGATGATGCCCGGCGCAACAGGGAGCGGTTCGACGAGCTTTTTCGCAAAAACGTGGTTGCTGAAAGGGACCGCGATGCGGCGCGGCTCCGTTATGAAACCGCCTTAAAGGAATATGGGCGCGCCCGGCAGGCCTACGCCATGTTAAAAGAAGGCTATCGCCGGGAAGATATCGAAACGGCCCGCGCCCGTCTTGCGGAAGCCCGGGCCGCCGTCAAACTGGCCCGCAGCAACCTCAATAAAATTGCGGTCGCCGAACGGGAAGTGGAAGCCGCCCGTGCAGCGGTGGAAGCTGCCCGGGCCGCGTTGAATCTGGCCGAAATCCAGCTGGGGTATGCCGAGCTGCGCGCACCTTTTGACGGGGTCATCGTCAGCCGCAATATCGAACCCGGCGAGGTGGTTTCCCCCGGACAGGAGGTGATTTCCATCTCCGATCTGTCCCAAGTCGATTTAAAGATATTCGTCCCGGAAACCGAAATCGGCAAGGTCAAACCCGGACAGGCGGCAGCGGTGAAGGTCGATACATTCCCGGATAAAACCTATCCGGGATGGGTCGCGTTCATTTCACCCGAGGGAGAATTTACGCCCAAGATCATTCAAACCCACAAAGAGCGCGTCAAGCTGGTCTATCTGGTCAAAATTACCATTCCCAATTCGAACCGGGAGCTCAAAACAGGAATGCCCGCCGATGCCTGGTTTCGCTGACACGCTTGGGCGCGGCGCTGCCGCGGATGCCGGCGAGCCGCCGATGGTCGAAGTCCGCAAGGCGACCAAGCAGTTCGGCAGCCTGGTGGCGGTCTCCGAGACCACTTTCGATATCCGCCGGGGCAGGATCGTCGGGCTGGTGGGCTCCGACGGCGCCGGCAAGACCACCCTGCTGCGCATGATCGCCACCATGACGCCGCCGACCGGCGGCGCCATCCGGGTCGGCGGCTTCGATGTGGTGCGGCAAAAAGATGCCGTCAAAAAGCTGATCGGATACATGCCCCAGCGCTTTGGGCTCTACCAGGATCTGACCGTTGCCGAAAACCTTGATTTTTTCATGGATGTATTCGGTATCCGCGGACCTGAAAGGACCCGGCGGCGGGAGCGCTACCTGGGATTTTCAAATCTGCTGCCTTTTTTGGACCGCAAGGCCGGAGACCTGTCCGGCGGCATGAAACAGAAATTGGGACTGGCCTGCGTGCTCGCCCATCAGCCCCGGATTCTCATTTTGGACGAACCCACCAACGGGGTCGATCCCGTGTCGCGACAGGAATTCTGGGAAATTTTGACCGCAATGCGCCGGCAGGCAATGACCATCGTCGTTGCGACGGCCTATCTGGATGAGGGTGAAAAATGCGACGGCCTGGTTCTGATGCATGCCTCCCGGGTGCTGGCCGAAACCACGCCCGCCGAACTCAAGTCGGGCTTCGGCGATCTGGAAGAAGCCATGATTCAGCGCATTTTGCAGGTCGATGCAACCCTCAGGGAGGATAGCTTTGGCGCCTGAAGCCGTCCGCGTGCAGGATTTGGAAAAACGATTCGGCCGGTTTGCGGCGGTCGATCGAATTTCGTTTCAGGTCGCCAAAGGAGAGATTTTCGGTCTGCTGGGTCCCAACGGCGCCGGCAAATCCACCACCATTCGCATGCTGTGCGGCATCATCAGCCCCAGCGGCGGCACCGGCCATGTGGGCGGGCTGGATATCATCACCCGGTCCGAGGCCATCAAACACACCATCGGCTACATGTCCCAGAAATTTTCGCTCTACCAGGATCTGACGCCCCGCGAGAACATCCGCTTTTACCTTGGCATCTACAATGTGCCGGTGCGCTTCTGGCGCGAGCGCATGGACTGGGTGCTGGAAATCACGCGCCTGCAGGCTGTCAAAGACCGCCTGACCCGCGATTTGCCTCCGGGATGGCGCCAGCGCCTGGCCCTGGGCTGTGCCCTGCTGCACCGTCCCGGGATTATTTTCCTGGATGAACCCACCTCCGGCGTGGACCCCATCACGCGGCGGCATTTCTGGGACTTTATCCGGGAGCTGACCAGCCGCCAGGTGACCGTCTTCGTCACGACGCATTATATGGACGAAGCCGGTTACTGCGACCGGGTGGTCATCATCAACGAAGGCCGGATCGTGGCCGCCGGTTCGCCGTCGGCAATCGTCGGCGAGCTGTTCCCCGACCGTCCGGCAGCGGATTTAAACGACGCCTTCGTCAAACTGGTCGGCCGGAGGACGCCATGAACCTGCGCAGCGTCCGGGCGGTGGCCAGAAAAGAATACTATCACCTGATTCGCGATTTCCGCAGCCTGTATCTGGCATTGATCATTCCGCTGCTGCTGATTCTGATGTTCGGATATGCGCTCAGCCTGGATGTCGAACATATCTCCCTGGTGGTTGTGGACCACGACCGCACCCCGCAAAGCCGGGATTTTATCCGGAAGCTGGATGCAACCATCTATTTCGATGTCGTCGCCAACCTGCCCGAGACCGCCGCGCTGATTGACCATCTCGACCGCAATCAGGCCCTGGTGGGGATCGTGCTGCCCCCCGGCTGGAGCGCCGATCTGAAGGCCGAGCGCCAGAGTCAGCTGCAGGTCATCATTGACGGCAGCGACCCCAACTATGCCGGCAACACCCGCGCCTTTATGACGGCCTATGTGGCGGCCGCCAACCAGCAGCAGCTGCTGGCCTTTTTGAATCGACAGGGGCGCACCCGCGTCAGCCCGCCGGTAGAAGGACGCATCCGGGTCTGGTTCAATGAAGATCTGGAAAGCCGCAATTTTATCATACCCGGCATCATTGCCGTGATTATCATGATCGTGGGCGCCCTGCTGACGTCGCTGGTGATTGCCAGAGAATATGAAAACGGCACCATGGAAACCATCCGCGCGCTGCCCCTGGGCGCCGTCGATTTTTTAGCGGGCAAGGCGATGCCCTATTTTTTTATCGCCCTGACCGATGTGCTGGTGGCCATATTGATGGGGCAGCTGCTGTTCGGGGTAGTGATGAAATCCAGCTTCTGGCTGATGATTCTGGCTTCGACCGTTTACATCGGGGTCGCCCTGGGCATCGGCCTGCTGATATCCACCGGCGTCAAAAGCCAGCTGGTGGCTAACCAGATGGCAATTATGATCACCTATCTGCCGTCGCTGCTGCTTTCGGATTTCGTCTTTCCCCGGGAGAACATGCCGCTTTTCCTGAAGCTCATCTCCCGCATCGTGCCGGCCACCTACTTTATCGATATTTTGAACGGCCTTTACCTGCGCAACCTCGGGCTGGGGCAGCTCTGGCCCAGCTTCCTGGTGCTGGCCGCCATGCTCGGCCTGCTGGTTCTGCTCAATGTGGCCCTGTTAAAAAAGGAGGGGTTGTAGCATGAGCTGGCTCAGGGTCCGGGAAATGGTGCGCAAGGAATTCATCCAGCTTCTGCGGGACCGCAAAAATCGGCCGCTTCTGATTCTGTCGCCGCTGATTCAGCTGATTGTGTTTGGCTACGTGGTCACCACCGATGTGCGCGATATCCGGGTGGCGCTGCTGGATCAGTCCCACACGCCGGAAAGCCGGCGCCTGATCGAAGCCATCGACGGCAACCCCACCTTTCGCATCACCCGGTTTGTTCAGGACCGGCGGCAGCTGGAATATCTGCTGATCAATCGCCGGGTGAACATGGCCGTGCAGATACCGCCGGACTTCAGCCGCCGCATTCGCAAGAAGCAAACCGCCGCCGTGCAGATTCTGGTGGACGGCAGCATGAGCAACATGGCGGCGGTCAGGATATCCTACATTACCGTGGTGCTCGATCGCTTCAACACCCAAATGCTGCACGAACTTTACCCCCTGCGTCTGGACTACGGCGAGATCGACGCCCGCATTCGCACCTGGTATAATCCCAATCTGGACAGCCGCTATTTTTATGTTCCCGGAATTGTTGCTTTTCTGGTTATGCTGCTATCGCTCTTGCTGACCTCCATGGCCGTTGTGCGCGAAAAAGAGGTCGGCACCATGGAGCAGTTGATCGTCACCCCGCTTAAATCCACCGAGCTGATTTTAGGCAAAACCATACCCTTTATCATCGTGGCCCAGGCCCAGATGATCATGGTGATCGTGTTTGCCGTGCTATGGTTTCAGATTCCGCTGGTGGGCAGCATCCCGCTGCTGATGGGGGCCACCGCTTTATTTTTGATGAGCACCCTGGGGGTTGGGCTGTTTATTTCGACGGTTTCCAGGACCCAGCAGCAGGCCATGATGACCAACTTCTTTTTCATTTTGCCGTTTTTTATGTTAAGCGGCTTTGTATTCCCCATTGCCAACATGCCGCCGGTGATTCAATGGCTGACCTTTCTGAACCCCCTGAAGCATTTTTTAATCATTATCCGGGGGATTTTTTTAAAGGGCACCGGCATTGCGGTGCTGTGGCCGCAGTTTCTGAATCTGGCTGTTTTGGGCACCGTGGTGTTCATCGGCGCCGTGAACCGGTTTCAAAAGCGTATCGAATAGATTTTTCGGCAGGTTCATCACTAGGGGAGATCCATGATAAATTTTTCGAAAATTACCTGCTAAAAAAACAGGAAAATCCAAGCACCAAACACCAAATCCCAAATAAATCCCAATGACCCAAATTCAAAAATCCAAACAGAGGATCCATTTACCGTTGCGCCCAACGGTATCATCCCCGGCGCATCGGATTTTGCGTCGCGGCGCGCTGTAATTTTAGCGAATTTCTTGGTCATTGAATATTGAGATTTGAGATTTATTTGTAATTTGGTGCTTGAGATTTGAGATTTTGTTTATTGTATTATAGAACTTTACGAATGCCACTGGTTTAGAATTTACTTTGATGTTACCTTGGCTTAACGGGATTCAAGTTGACATTCGAATTGCTTTTCGGTAAGTCAACAGCAAGATCGGATTTACCAAGGAGTCTGTAACCAAGCAGACATCAAAGATGACCCGCCCCGCCCCAGCCTGGTTTGATTAATTTTGAAACGGCAGCGGGCGCAGGGCATTCGGACCGCGAGGCCCGTCAGTGCTTATTTAAACCGATGGATCATCCCGCAATTGCGGGGTGAAGGTTTGTTTTTGATTTTAAATAGACAGTGCGCAGTGATCCATTCACTTAAGTCATTCCAGTAAAAAAGCAAAGGGAGGTTATTATGGCAGAGGAATCAAGGGAACAAAGACGGCAAAAGGTCATCGATGTGTTGAACCAGGCCCGTGCCATGGAGCTGCTGGCCATCTACCAGTATATGAATCAGCATTACAATCTGGACGATATGGACTACGGTGAACTGGCCGCCAAAATCAAGCTGATTGCCATCGATGAAATGCGGCACGCGGAGATGTTTGCGGAACGCATCAAGGAACTTGGCGGCGAGCCGGTTGCCGCCCACGACGGCAAGGTGGTCAAGGGACAGGAGGTCCAGTCCATATTTGTTTTTGACTCCGGATTGGAGGACCATACCATCGACACTTACAACCAGTTTCGCAAGGTGTGCGGAGACAACGGCGACAGCATCAGCATGAAGCTGTTTGAAGACATTATCGACGAGGAACAGATTCACTACAACTATTTCGACAATGTTCACCGCCACATCGAGAAGCTCGGTGGTACCTATCTTGCCAAAATTGCAGGTACCTCCTCGGCTACCGGCTTGGGCCCCAGCGGATTCGTCGTCAGCGGCCAGGGCGGCGGTCAAGGCGCCTAAATTTGCCGGATTGCAGCGGCAAAGAACGGGCGGGCCGACCGGCCCGCCCCTTGCCGGCGTGAGACCGACGTGCCAAGCTACCGGAGCTTGTATTCAACCATCGAACGCATGGTCCTCCCTCTCTCCTGTCTGTAGGCTCTACGAGCAGGAAGCCGGGCTGCAGGCCCTGCTTAACCCTCCGGGCCGGAAGCCGGACCGGGATTCTTTATTTTCGCAACCCGAAGGATTGACTAATCATGTATTCTGTTATGATCCGTGTCGGCAACACGCGCAAAATCAAGCGTGCAACTTTCGATAATCCGGCCGATGCCGAAGCCTATTTCAATAAGCTTTGTGAGCGCCGGACGGATTATCCGGCCACCGTCGTATTGACCGAGCGAATCCTGGTCAGAAAAAAGTTTCGGATTGATAAAAACCACCAGGGCGAGCGTATGATTTTAAACGAGGACATCGCTTAGTTTGATTCAGTCCTTCCTTTTCAGCGATTGACCCGGCAATTGGCCGTCGATGGTTTGCCCGCCGGCCGGAGTTTACAAAAATATACGCCACCTCTTCCGATTTGCATACTTTTTGTTTTACCCGCTCAATTTCAAGCTGCAGGCGGACGCGCTAGCGCGCTTGATCCAGAATGTCTCTTATCTTGCGGGATAACGCCTTCAGGCTGAACGGCTTTTGAACAAAGCCGTTGCACCCGCGCTCCAGGATCTCGGCGGCCTGCCCGTCAAGACTGTAGCCGCTGGCAAGCAATACTTTTACATCCGGATCTATCTGCTTGAGCCGGTCATAGGTATCGCCGCCGCCCATCTCCGGCATGATCATATCCAGCACGACCATATCAATGCCGGCCGGATCGGCTTCGAAACGTTCAATGGCTTGCCGCCCGTCGGCAGCGGTTAAAACACGGTAGCCGATCTTTTCCAGCATGGACTTGCCGACGGCGAGGATCATTTGCTCATCATCGACCAGCAGAATTGTTTCGGTTCCGCCTATGGGCTTGCGCCTAGCGCTTGTTTCGACCACAGGGTCTTTGGCGGAGGCGGGCAGGTAAATCTGAAAGCTCGCCCCTTGGCCTTTTTCGCTGTGAGCCGTGATGATGCCTTCATGATTTTGAATGATGCCGTAGGCCGATGCCAGTCCCAGGCCTGTGCCGCGCTCCTTGGTTTTCGTGGTGAAAAACGGATCAAACACGCGCTTTAAGGTGTCCTGGTCCATGCCGATTCCGGTGTCGCTGATGGAAATCTTTACATAATCTCCCGGTTGGGCACCGTGGGGATTGACGAAGTTCTCATCCAGAGCGACGTTTTCAGTTTGAATGTACAGGTCGCCCCCTGATGGCATGGCCTGCCAGGCATTGACATAAATATTCAACAGGACCTGGTCGATCTGCCCCTGATCGACTTCGACCGTCGCCAGGTCGGGCTGAAATTTCCGATGAATGGTGATTTCCTTTTTGGTCCGGCCGAACATCTGTGAATTTTGCGCGATGAGGGCATTGAGATCGGTCGGTTTCACCTCGTACTTGCCCCCCCGGGCAAAACCCAGCAGTTGTTTGGTGAGATCGGCTGCGCGGATGACATATTTCTCGATTTCTCTAAGATGCTCATAATAGGGATGAAAAGATTCGGTTTCAGCCGCCATCAGGGATGCACGCCCCAGGATACCCATCAGCAGGTTGTTGAAGTCATGGGCAATGCCCCCGGCCAGAGTTCCCAGCGACTCCAGTTTCTGGGCCTGCTGAAGCTGTGCTTCCAGGCGTTTTTTATCCGAGATATCGATCATAAACCCTCTGAGGCCGATCGCTTTGTCACCTTTATAGATGGGCGTCGATCGAACCAATACCGGAAATCTGCTGCCGTCTTTGCGCAGCGCCGTGTACTCGTTCAGTCCAAGGCTTTCTCCCGCCAATATCTTTGCGACAGTCCCCGCGGCGCGTTGACGATCTTCGGGAACCAGCAGGTCAAAGGCGTTCAAGCCGCACTCGAACTCCTTCTGGGTGTACAAAAACTGATCGAATGCCTGCCGGTTGGCAAAGCTGAGTCTGCCTCCGGCGTCGATTTCAAAGATGGTTTCCGGCAGCAATTCCGCCAGGTCGCGAAATCTTTTTTCGCTCTCGGCCAGGGCGCGCTCGGCCTTGTTGCGCTCGGTGACATCCACTATCCCGCTCAACACGCAGCGTTCGCCGCCAAAGTCAATGAGCGTGGCAGACCAGATAAAATCCCGGATCTCGCCGCTTTTCATGCGAAGTTGAGTTGGGAAGGAATCCAGTTGGCCGCTGTCCAGCAGCTTTTTAATTGCGGCGGACCGCTCGGCGGGATGTACCCAAATTCCGAAATTCGTCACCCTGCGCCCGATCATTTCTTCACGGCGGTATCCGGTTATTTGCGAAACTGCCCGGTTGGTTTCGATATACTTTCCTTCTGCGGCCGTGGTCAGGACCATCCAGATGGGACTGGCGTCAAAAAGCTTGTAAAATTTGGCCTCGCTTTCCCGCAAGGCTGCCTCGACCTGGCGGCGCCGGGCAATATTGGCCACCAGAAAGACAACCAGGGAGAACATCAATGCAAATGCGACGGCAACGCCCCAGACCAGGTTGCGGTAGGTCCGGTAGACCGAGTCCGGTTCATTGGCAATCAAACTGCCTTCCGGCAAACTGGATTTTCGAAGGCCGAATCGTTTCAGCTGCCGGTAGTCGAACATATATTGGGTCGGGATTGTTTCCAGCGCAATATCCGAGGCCTGTTCCCCGCGCAGAATTCGCAGCGCCATCCGGCCGGCCATGCGTCCTTCGGCCTCGCCGCTGGTCAGTTTGCCGCCCACGATTCCGTGGCCGAGATAGAATTTCCAGACGCTGTATATCGGCACTCTTGTATGCCGGTAGAGCGTATTTAAGTTGTATTCATGGGAAAATACTCTGCCGGCTTTATCGCGGCTGAAGATAAACAGAAAAATAATGGTGCGGTCGGACAGCGCTGCTACCCGCTGCTTTAGCGCTTCGAT
>Ga0272443_10006340_pt1 | contig 11770 bp, 16 predicted proteins | sample SSMAcet12_FD_193581 | JGI IMG/M metagenome (GOLD analysis project Ga0272443, IMG submission 193581) | Marine sediment archaeal communities from Little Sippewissett salt marsh, Falmouth, MA, United States - SSM-Acet-12 | ecosystem: Environmental > Aquatic > Marine > Wetlands > Sediment ... | reverse complement strand
TTGAAATTCAATAAATAAAATAGCATTTCTCGGGGTTTGCGAAACTCAAATAGATTTCATAGGTTCAAATCACTTCAAAATATACTTGTTTTGAAGTCCCAGAAATTTTTAATTTCTGAGCCAGAGGAGGCGTTAATACTATTGAAAAACCAAATTAAACACTAATAGAAAACTTAGAATCTCCTTCAACATCTAAACTTAAAATATTCCCATTAAAAAAAGCCTTATTATCTTGTATTTTTAAAACTCCAAAAAAATTCTCTAAAATTACATTCTCATTATTAACATCAATAAGATATTTTCCATTATCAACATTTATTTTACCAGAAGTTTCATATTCTATCTTATTTATTTCAAGACCATTTTCAATTTCTAAAGAACTATAAGAAAAATCTTCATCATTCTTAATTCTTAAAGAATCTTTTGAAGGAGAAACAGAAACATCATTAACTAAAACATTTTCTGCCTTACCACTTAATAAATTAATTTTGCTTTCATTAAGATAAATTTTTCCATTAAAATTCTTTAAAACAAAAACCATTTCTCTTTTAGTATCAAAACTTTCTCCTTCAACTAAAATATTTGAAGCTTTTGTCTTAATAACTATATTAGAAAATTCTCCCTTTAATTTTAAATCTGGAATTTCTAAAGATGCATCAATTAAAACTCCTGTTTCCTCAACAACTTCTTTTTTAACTGTATTTCCTGTAAATCCAAAACCATTAGAAGTATAAAATAAAAAAATCACGATTAAGAAAAAAACTGCAAAACAAATCAATAAAACATGATGTTTTTTATGATGACTATGATGTTCTAAGCCCACTTTTTCCTCCTGATGATTGAACATTTAAGTCTCTTTGTGCTAATTTATTTTCTAATTCCTCCATAAATCTATGAGGTTTATTTATATTTGCTATTTTTGTCATACTTTCTCTTGAAAATAAATGAATATTCACATCTCCATACCCCAATATCATTTGTAAAAAATTCTGAGTTACATTCACATCACTAATAGCAGCAAATTGAAGCTGAACTGTCTTTTTATTAATAAGCCCTTGAACATGTTTAACTCCATTTCCCGTAATTTCATATAAATTAGATAATCTATGTAATTCAGTTGATTTAATCACAAAAAAAGAAAATATCCCTGCAATAAGTAACGCTAATGTATTAATTGGCTTGCCTTCAGACATTAAATAAATTATAACTCCAATTAAAACCAAAACCATAATATAAAATGGCAAATAAATCTTTCTTGAATTTCTCACCCTCATGTTTTTATCAAGAAAAGAACTATTATAAATTTATTGATGATTACTAAAACTGTTTAGAAGATAGTTTTTTAACAAGCCCACTAAAGACGTTATTTTTATAAACCTAAAATACATTAATTTAAAATGACATTAAACAAACTTCATCCTGGAGTAAAATGGAGTTTTAGAATTGGAGCCTATTTTGCAACATTCTTTTTTATAATCTTTTTTTTATTTTTTGTAGGAGGATTATTACTCGGAAGTCTTGGATTTACTGGCCTTGGAATACTTCTGGGAATGATGCTAGTTATATTCATAGTGATTGCAGGACTTGCAGAAATATGGGTTCAAATGGCATACAAAAGATGGAAATATGAATTCACTAAAGAAGCACTTAAAATTGAACACGGAGTTATTTGGAAAACATATAAATCAATTCCATATGAAAGAGTGCAAAATGTTGACATAAAAAGAGGCATCTTAGCAAGAATTTTAGGATTCTCAACTTTAGAAATTCAAACAGCAGGATATAGTGGAGGCTATCACAGAAGAGGAGGAGGAATGCCAAGCAGTGAAGGACATATTCCCGCAGTATCAATAAAAGCTGCTGAAAAAATAAGAGATTTCTTAGTTAAGAAAATATCTGGAAAAAAAACAAAAGGCGGATTATAAAAAAACAATCTGAGAATCAACAATAACAGCTTTTCTCTTATCTAACATTAAAGGATTAATATCTAATTCACTTATTCCAGAATTAGTTAATTTGCATAATTTATCTAAAACTTTTCTAATTGCTTTATTCTTACTTAATTCTTCAACTCCTTTTACATTACATACTCTAAACTCTACTTTTTTTTCTTTCTCTACTTTACTTCCTCCTTTTCCAAAAGCAATAACATATCCAAATTCAGGAGTTTTTTTCAATCCAACTAAATATTCCTTGCCTTTTACTTGCTTTTGAATTAAAACTCCTTCTGCATTCTTTATCTTTATTAATTCTCTAAATACCTTCTTAGCCTGAAATAAATTCTTAATTCCTAATCTTACTCCATTAACTTTTGTTTTATGCACTATTTTCTTAGAAGAAACTTTCATTACAACAGGAAAATCTAAACCTAATTTATCTAATTCTTTCTCAGTTTTAACAAAAACACTAGCAATAACATTAAATCCTTTTTTCTTTAAAAAATTCCCTGCCTCTTTTTCAGCAAACACTTTCATAACAAATAAAATCATAAATTGTTTATATATATTTCTTATATTCTTTCCAATATTCTTCAGGAATAACTTCTTCATTATCCCCAAGCTCTACTTGAACTCTATAAAATAAATGTCTTTCATTTCCAAATTTAGAAATAAACTTCTCTTCTGCTCTCCTAATTGCTTGTTTTAAAGAACTTACTCCGCTATGCACAACAGCACGCGGCTTATCTACAGGAGAATTTCTAGACCTAACAACAACTAAATAATTAGCTGGAGCTTCTGTTTTTTGTATAAATTTATCTGAAAATTTTACCATTAATTTTCTTTAATAAATGACTTAATAAAGATTACTACAAACAAAATGTATTTATATTAATCTTTCGAAATATCTATATGAGTGGTGATATAAAGAATTTCTTTAATCCAAAAACAATCGCAGTTATTGGAGCATCAGATAATCCAAATAAAGTAGGAAACATTCTTATAAAAAAATTAAATAATTTCAAAGGAAAAGTAATTCCAATAAATCCTAATCACAAGAAAATTGAAAATAAAATAACATATCCTAATGTATTAAAATACAAGAGAAAAATAAATTTAGCCATTATTGCTATACCTGCTAAATTGGTTAATAATGCATTAGTTGAATGTGGAAAAAAGAAAATCCAATCAGTTATAATAATTTCTGCAGGATTTAAGGAAACAGGAAATACTAAATTAGAAAATCAGATTTTAAAAACAGCTAAAAAATACAATATAAGAATTTTAGGTCCTAATTGCTTTGGAATTGCTAATCCATATCTAAAATTAGATACAACTTTTTCTAATACAAGTCCTCAAGCAGGAACTACTGCATTCATTAGTCAAAGCGGAGCTTTATGGAGTTATATCTCTGATTTTAATTTTAAATTCTCTGGATTCGCAAGCTTAGGAAATATGTCTGACTTAAGTTTTGCAGATTTTATAGAATATTTCAATAAAGACAAAAAAACAAAAAAAATTATTCTATACATTGAAAAACTAAAACACGGAAAAAAATTCATAGAAGCCTGTCAAAAATCAAAAAAACAAATTATAGTTGTAAAAGCAGGGCAAACAAAACAAGGAAGCCAAGCTGCAATCTCTCATACAGGAAGTTTAGCAACAGATTATGCAATTTACAAAGGAGCATTTAAACAAGCAAAAGTAAAAGTCTGTAATTCACTAGCAGAAGCTTTTGGAATGAAAAAACAAAACCTAAAACTAAAAAAGAAAAAAGCTCAGATAATCACAAACGCAGGAGGAGCAGCTGCTCTTCTTACAGATGAATTAACAAAACAAGGAATAAAAGTCCAAGTAAAGGACTTATTAGGAACAGCTTTAGCAAAAGACTATGAAAAAGAAATAAAAAAATCAAAAGGCAAACTAATAATAATTCTCACCCCTCAAAAAATGTCAGAACCAGAAAAAACATCCAAGATCCTTTCAAAAAATTCAATTGCCTGTTTTCTTGGGAATAAATCAATATCAAAAGCAGTAAAGATTTTAAAACAAAAAAACATTAAATATTATACAAAGTGTTGTTAAATGATATCAAAATTCAATAATAAGCTAAAAGAAACTCTTAACACTGCAATTATCGCAGCATTTGGATTTTTAATTGCATTAGTATGGAGAGATTTAATAACAGAATATGTAAATCAATTAACTCAATATTCTCTTATTCAAGGAAAACTTATTAGTGCTATAATTGTAACTTTTATTGGAGTAATTGGAATTCTCATTACAACAAGTTTATTATCTAAAAAATAAAGTTAATTTCTATACTTTAATATCTTAATCCATTTTTTGTTTGTTCTTGTTCTTGTTGTGCAACTTTTTCTAATGCTTCAACTCCTCTAACAATAATCCCTTTTTCTGCTGGAGCAGCACTATAATTATCCCTCACGTTATCAAGTGCATAAACGACTAAAAAACCTGCTGCAGAAAAAGCAAATGCTAAAGCTAGTTTAGTTGCTAAAGAAACTCCGGATTTTCTTAATTTATATTCTGGTATTCTCCATCCCATAAAAACATAATTTAAAGATTGGTTTATAAACTTTACTAAAGTATAAATTATATGAAAAAACTCCAAAGAATCAAAAAAGTTCTTGAAATACTAAATAAAAAATATCCTTCTAAAAGTAAAACTACATTAAATCGTATGCGTAAAAAACCCAATGCATATAAAATTTTAATATCCTGTCTTTTATCATTAAGAGCAAGAGATGAAAACACTGAAAAAGTTTCAAAAGAATTATTTAAAATTGCATCAACACCAAAAGCAATCGCAAATATGCCATTAAAAAAACTAGAAAAAATAATTTTTAGCTCAGGACACTATCATAAAAAAGCACGAGCATTACAACACGTAAGTAGAGAAATATTAAAAAGATTTAAAGGAAAAGTTCCAAATACCAGAGAAAAACTTCTTTCAATAAAACACATTGGTCCTAAAACAGCAAATATTGTTTTAGCTTTTGCATTTAATCAATGTGTAATTCCAGTAGATACTCATTGTCATAGAATTCCAAACAGATTAGGATGGGTAAAAACAAAAATAGCTGAAAAAACAGAACAAGAATTAATGAAAATAATACCAAAAAAATATCAATGTGAATTTAATGCTATTTTTGTTCAATTTGGAAGAGATATCTGTGTTCCAATATCTCCAAAATGCTCTATATGCCCAATAAACAAATATTGCCCAAGAATTAATGTAGACAAATCAAGATAAATCCATTTCAATTCTCAATTCAATTAAAGCATTAATATATCTGCTAATAATTCTATAATGATGCAAAACTTCTTTTTCTTCCTCTGAGTTTGTTTTAGCATAAACCTCTTTTATCACATTATACTCTTCTTCATCTATCTTAGAAATCCTCATTATCTTTTGCAAATCAAAAACATAAAAACTTTCATAAAATAAATCAATTTGTTCTTTTTTTAATTTAGCCATCTCAAGAAGATTAGAAAAATTACATTTAGAAGAAATATCTTTTAAAAAATGATGAGAAATATTTTTAAATTCATCCCCAATTAATTCTAAAAGATATAAAGCAGAAAAAAGCAAAGAACTTTCTCTACTATCTTTAGATTTTAATTTATTTAAAATCCTTATGCAATAATCATGAAACTTATCAACATTAACATCAACATCATGAATATGTTTCAAAGTTTTAAAATTCCTACTAGAAATAGCTTCAAAAGTTTCATTAGACATTTGTTGAATTAATAAAAAAACTCTTCTAAGAGAATTATCAAATTCCTTAGAACTTGGCTCAGACATATCAGAAACTAAAGCAAAATCATTTCCACAATCTAATACCTCATATCCAATAAATCTATTAACTAAAGATTGTAAAAATTCATTAGGAGTCTTTTTTTTATTTGAAGGAACAGAATCATCAAGAATATATCTTGTAAAGAATTTATAAGGGTTATCTAATTTTAAATCTGGTTTAAATTTAACTAAAACCTCATCATATCCTTCTCTATAAACTGCCATAAAATACTTCCAAATTGTAGGATTATCTAATTCATCAATACAAATTTCAACTTTTCGTTTATCTTCTAAATTTTGCGCACTAACAAAAATCCCATTATCTCTCTCAGCAATATCAATTTCATCTCCTGGTTTAAGATTAAATTCCTTTACCCACTTACTCGGAAGTGTCAAGGTCATTGTGTTGTGGCCTTGCTTAATAACTTTTCTTTTCATTAAAAAAAGAGAAATCGTATATTTATATTATTTTCGAATATACACCCTAGTGAAAATATATTGAATAAGGAAAATCAATAAAAAATAAAATAGTCTTAAAAAATAAAATGATTAAAGTACAAGAATTAGAAGAAATCAAAACCATTCCTCAAGATGAGTTAAAACAAATAAAACAAAACTATCAAAGAGGAAAATATTCAAGTTTATCAAAAAGTCTCAAACTATTTATTAGAAAAAATGCAAGAAAAATCTTAGTTTTTAAAGGAGAATTTGAAGAAGAACAAAAAACAAAACTCACACTTGAAGAAGCAGTAAGATTTTTTATTCTTGATAGAAAAATAATTGATTTGCAATCAGATATAAAAGAACAATTAAAAGAAATGGATAAAGAATTATGGTATAGGGGTGAAAAACAAGAAAATCCAAATAGAGACCAAACCTATATGCAATGGATAAAACAATACGGAGCTGCATGGAGAATCCACAGAACAAGAGAAATAGTTTATGTTTTTAATCAATCTCCAAAAGAATATCTTGGACAACCAATTCCAAATCGAGACTCAATGTTCTAAAAAAGACTATAACAAGTTTTTTAAAGCAATTTTTCCAAAAGTTAATATGAAAAGAAGCTCTAGACGTTGGAAAAAGAAAAGACAAATGCGTTGGAAATGGCAACGTAAAAGATTGAGAAAAGAAAAGCATAAAAGAAAGTTAAAGAGAAAATCATAAATATAATTCTATATCATCATAATATTTATAAGCAAAATTGATAATTTAATTATATGTCAATAAGCAAGATATGGACTGAGAAATATCGTCCAGCTAATTTTTCAGAAATTGTCGGTCAAAGTGAAATTGTAAAAAGAGTGGAATCTTTAACCAAGTCATTAAACATTCCTCATTTGCTATTTGCAGGTCCAGCAGGAATTGGAAAATCAACACTTGCACTAATAGTTGTAAAAGAATTATTTGAAGAAGATTGGAAAGAAAACTATTTAGAATTAAATGCCTCAGATGAAAGAGGAATTAATATAGTAAGAGAAAAAGTAAAAAATTTCGCAAGAACAAAATCAATTGGAAAAATTCCATTTAAAATAATTTTCTTAGATGAAGCAGATGCACTAACTCCAGAAGCTCAACAAGCATTAAGAAGAACAATGGAAAACTATTCAGCTACTTGCAGATTTATTCTTTCATGCAATTATTCAAGTAAAATAATTGATCCAATTCAATCACGTTGTGCAATCTTTAGATTTAAACTTCTTGAAAAAAAAGATATAGAAAATGTAATAAATAAAATAGCTCAACAAGAAAATCTAAGTATTAATCCAAAAGCACTAGAAATTCTTTATGAAGGAAGTGAAGGAGACTGTAGAAGAAGCATTAATCTTCTTCAATCAACAGCATCAATTTCTCCATCAATAACTCCTGAGTTAGTCTCTACAATAATTTCAAATGCAAAACCAAAAGACATTAAAGTAGTTTTAGATTATGCCCTTGCAGGAGATTTTCAAAACGCAAGAGAAAAACTTCTTGATGTTATGTTAAAAGAATCAATCTCAGGACAGGATGTTATAAAAGCAATTCAAAAAGAAATCTGGAATCTTCCAGTAGAACCAGAAATAAAAGTCAAACTAACAGAAAAAACAGGTGAATCTGAATTTAGAATTGTAGAAGGAAGCGACCCTTTTATTCAACTTCAAGCTCTACTAGCAAGCTTTGTCCTTGCTGGTTTAGGAAAAGATTAAAATGAAAATCTTTATAGCATGTTCTAAGCACTTTTATAAGAAAATACCTAAGATAAAAGAGAAACTAGAATCTAAAGGACATAAAATAAAACTTCCAAATAGCTATGATAAGCCCTTTAGAGAAGAAGAATTAAAAAATCTAAGCAAAGAAGAGCACATTAAATGGAAATCTCAAATGATGAAAAAAGATAAAACCAACATTAAACCAAATGATGCAATACTTGTTTTAAACTTTGAAAAAAAAGGCATTCCAAACTATATTGGAGGAGCAACTTTCTTAGAAATATACAAATCTTGGGAACTAGGGAAAAAAATATTTATTTATAATAATTTTCCAAAATGTTCATTTACAGATGAATTAATAGGAATGAATCCAACAATACTAAAAGGAGATTTATCATTAATTTAAAATGATCCCCTGGGTTGAAAAATATCGTCCAAAAACTTTCTCAGATATAAAAGGACAAGAAGAAAATGTAGCACAAGCTAAAAAATTTATACAAGAATTTAATTTAGGAAAACTAACAAACAAAGCAAAAAAAGCCCTTGTTCTATCTGGACCTCCTGGAACAGGTAAAACAACTCTAGTTCATGTTCTAGCTAATGAATACAATGCAGAAATATTTGAATTAAATGCATCTGATTTAAGAAACAAAGGAAAACTTCAAGAAATTCTAAAGCCAGCACTTGAACAACAATCACTAACAAAAAAAAGCAAGATAATTCTCGTAGATGAAGCAGATGGAATTTCTTCAGTTGATAGAGGAGGGCTAACAGAATTAATCTCTTTAATTGAACAAACTCCTTATCCAATGATAATAACTGCAAATGATATCTGGAATAAAAAACTAAGTTCTTTAAGGAAAAAAACACAAATAATTCAATTAAAAGAAATAAACTACAAAATAATAAAACAATTACTAATTGACATTTTAAGAAAAGAAAAACTATTTCTTAATCCAAACATAATAACAAGCATTGCAATAAGAGCTAAAGGAGATATTAGAGCATCAATAAATGATTTGCAAAGTGTTTCAAGATTAAAAGACCCATCAATAATCGAATTTCATGAAAGAAATAAAGAACTTGATATTTTTAATGCCTTAAGAAATATTTTCAAAGGCAAAACAGACAATAAAACACTAAAGATATTTGATTCAGTAAAAATGCCTCTAGATGAAATTATTCTCTGGGTAGAAGAGAATATTCCAAATGAATATTCTGGAATTGAATTAGCAAAAGCATATGATAGATTAAGCAAAGTAGATGTATTTAAAGGAAGAATTTACAAACAACAATACTGGAGATTTTTAGTTTATGAAAATGCTTTATTAAGTTTTGGAATTTCATCAGCAAAAAATAATATAAAAACTGGTTTTACAAGTTATAAAAAACCATCAAGAATACTAAAAATATGGCTTAACAATCAAAGAACAGCAAAAAAGAAATCAATTGCAGAAAAATACGCAGAAAAAGTTCATGTGGGTAAAAAAAGGGCAATGCATGAATTTCCCATAATAAAACAAATAATAAAATCAGACCCAGAAATTCAAACTGAATTAAAACTTAATGAAGATGAACTAGCTTATTTAAACAAATAGAATTATTCAGCATTAACACATTCATCAACCCATTGCTTCATTGCTTCTAAATCTAAATTTGCTTCTGCATCTGCAAATGCTCCAGTATGAATTTCATTTGTTTTTGGACAAATAAACTGAGGAACTCCTGAGCCTTTCATATATCCTGCAACACATTTAGAAATTATTTCTGAATTTTCTCCTGCTTTAATCCACTTAATCTTATATCCTTGAGATTCTAATTCTTCAACACCTGGCTTCATTTTAGAACACCATCCACAAGAATCAGAATAATAAAAAATTACATCTTCTTGAAAATCATAATCTACTAAACACTCAGACATTGGTTTTAAATCTTCAGAAGAAATTATAGGAGTAACGCCCTGAATAAGATTCTCTCCATCTTTAGTAGCATAAACAGAAATTTCTTGTCCTTGATAACTAACAACAATTTCATATAATCCAGAAAACTCTAAAACAGAAACTAATTCAATTCCTCCTCCTGTCTGAGTATTAAGATAATCTACAACCTTTTCACCTACAACATTATCTCCTAAAACAGCTCCTCCAGTTATTCCAAAAAAACTATTTACTAAAAATACAATAACAATTAATCCTAAAACTACACTTGCAACCATCCAAGGATTTTTCATTAAACCAGAATCAGCATGTTTTACTGGTTCTTCATCAGAACTATCTTGAGAATTTGAATTTTCCAACACTTCTTCTTTTTTTTCATCTTCCATAAAAACAATATGAAAAAGTCTTTTAAAAACATTATGGTATCTAATAAAATATTATGGACAATATTCCCAATATCAAAAAGATTAAAAATTGATTTCTCATAATAAAAACATGTATGATATAATAGTTGGAAGAAATAAAGAGGATAGAGAAAAATTAGGAAAAAGAGGATTAATATCCATAGGAAAAGGATATGTAAAAATGGGACAATATACTTCTCTAAGTAATAATATATTCATGGATGTTGCAAAAAGCCATGTAGTTCTAGTAAGTGGAAAAAGAGGTTCAGGAAAATCATACACATTAGGAGTTATTGCAGAAGAAATATCAAATCTTCCAACAGAAGTCTCACAAAACATCGGAAGTTTAATTTTTGACACAATGGGAATTTATTGGACAATGAAATATGAAAATGAAAAAGACAAAAAACTTCTAGAACAATGGAAATTAAAACCAAAAAATCTTCCAATTAAAATTTTTGTTCCTTATGGACATTATGATACTTATACTGAAAAAGGAATTCCAGTAGACGAAACTTTTGCACTAGATATAAAAGAAATGAAACCAGAAGACTGGATATTAACTTTTGGTTTAGACTTAATTAATCCTGTATCTGTCTTAATTCAAGAAGCAATTGATAATTTAAAAAATCAGAATTATGATATAAAAGACATAATTCACCAGTTAAACAAACACGAAAAAACAACAAGCCAAACAAAAAATGCAGCAATTGGATTATTTAAAGCAGCAGATACTTGGGGAATTTTTGCAAAAGAAAAACAAAAACCAACAAAAGTAGAAGATTTAGTTAATGCAGGAAAAACAACAATAATGGATTTAAGTGTTTATAATTCAGTAGGAGCTTTTAATATAAGAGCACTAGTAATTTCATTAATTTCAAGAAAAATATTTAATCAAAGAATGAGTGCAAGAAAATCAGAAGAAATTAAAGCTGTTTCAGAAGGATTAAATATTTTAGCAAGTGAAGAAAAAAAAGAATATCCTTTAGTTTGGATTTTAATTGACGAAGCACACGAATTTCTTCCATTAACAGGAAAAACTCTTGCAACAGACGCCTTAATTCAATTATTAAGAGAAGGACGACAACCAGGAATTTCTTTAATATTAGCAACACAACAACCAGGACAAATACACAGAGATGTTATGACTCAATCAGACATAGTTCTTTCTCACAGAGTAACAAGTGAACCAGACATAACTGCATTAAATAATATTATGCAAACTTATTTATTAAACACAATTCAAAAATCAATGAATGAACTTCCAAGTTTAAAAGGAAGTGCAATAATTCTTGATGATAATTCTGAAAGAATTTATCCAATGAGAATTCGTCCAAGATTCACATGGCACGGAGGAGAAGCTCCTACTGCTGTTAGAGAAGATAAAGAGATATAAGTTTCTCTGTAGTGCCTGGCACGGCGAGTGATTTTGATTTTATTAATTTTTTCAGTTCTTATTAAATCAAGGTCAGGAGAAAGG
>Ga0272443_10006339_pt1 | contig 11772 bp, 7 predicted proteins | sample SSMAcet12_FD_193581 | JGI IMG/M metagenome (GOLD analysis project Ga0272443, IMG submission 193581) | Marine sediment archaeal communities from Little Sippewissett salt marsh, Falmouth, MA, United States - SSM-Acet-12 | ecosystem: Environmental > Aquatic > Marine > Wetlands > Sediment ... | reverse complement strand
AGAAGAGGCGGCTGAAAAAGACCGTCTGGCAAAGGCACATGCAGAAATGAGTCCCGGTCAATTGGGTGACGTGGCGGATAACACGATCCAGCTGAAGCGGTTGCAAGAAACACCCGATGCTGCCGAGGCCCTGGCCACTATCCCTGTTCTGAAACTTGCGGATCTGGAAAAAACAAACAAAACCCTCCCACTGGAGCGTTTGGACCGAGAAGGAACACCCATTCTGTTTCACGACCTGTTCACCAATGGCATTGCCTACCTGGACCTGGGGTTTAATATCCATGCATTGCCGGAAAAATACCTGCCGTATGTGCCACTTTTTGGGCGGGCCCTTGTTGAAATGGGAACCGAGAAAGAGGATTTTGTGACACTCACGCAACGCATCAGCCGGAAAACAGGCGGGATCAGACCGCAATCATATATCTCAGCGGTAAAAGATACCAGACAAAGCGCAGCATGGCTTTTCCTTCGGGCAAAGGCCATGGTGAACCAGACAGAATCATTGATGGATATTTTACGTGATATCCTCCTAACGGCACAGCTGGACAATAAGGAAAGATTCCTTCAAATGGCACTTGAAGAAAAGGCCAGGGCCGAACAGAAGCTGGTCCCGACAGGGCATCACGTGGTCAACTTGCGTCTCAGGGCTCATTTTGGTGAAGCCCACTGGGCCGCAGAGCAGATGGGGGGGATAAGCCACCTCTTTTTTCTAAGGGAACTTATAGGCATGATTGAAAAAAATTGGGGCGAGGTCCTCGCCGTACTTGAGAAAATGCACCACCTCCTTGTTAACCGCAGGGCCATGATTCTCAACATCACCCTGGACAAAAAAAACTGGCCCGGTTTTGAGCGGCAGATCCATCAAACTCTGGGCGCTATGCCTGACGCTCCGGTCTCTGTAACCGACTGGTCGACCAAAAGCCCCCCGCAGGTTGAAGGCATGACCATCCCTTCCCAGGTCAATTATGTGGGTAAGGGAGCAAATCTCTTTGAATTCGGGTACCGGTTTCATGGTTCGGCACTGGTCATCACCCGTTATTTGCGTAATTCATATCTCTGGGATAGAATTCGCGTGCAGGGTGGGGCCTACGGGGCTTTTTGCCTTTTTGACCGTCTCTCGGGGGTACTCACCTTTGTCTCATATCGCGATCCCAGCCTCATGAAGACGATCGAGGCATTTGATAACACAGCCGCTTTTCTTCGGGATCTGGCACTTGATGATCAAGAGCTGAGAAAAAGTATCATCGGGGCCATCGGGGATCTGGATGCGCATATGCTCCCGGATACCAAGGGGTATACCTCTTTGCTCCGTTTTCTCTCCCATGATACGGAAGCGATGCGCCAGCAATTGCGGGATGAGGTTTTGGCAACGGAAAAAGATGATTTCAGAACGTTTGGCACCCTGCTTGAAGCGGTGAGGGAACGTGGCGTTGTGAAAGTGCTCGGATCACCAGACGCTATTGATACAGCCGCATCTGATAGACCCGGGTGGCTTACTGTACTGAAGGTTTTGTAAGCGATGAAATTTTATTTCACAATTCACCCAATGGTGGTATAGGAATAGCGGGGCGGACCTCGCTGTTGACCGCCTTGGGAACAGAAAACACCCCTATAATGGGACGATAGTGCCAATTGATAACTGGAGAAAACACCCTTGAAAACATACCGGATTAATTTTCTACCCGACAATTTGTCTGTTGAAGTGGAGGAAGGCACCCTGATCGCAGCGGCTGCTCAGCAGGCTGGCGTATTTATTAAGAATCTCTGTGGTGGCGAAGGTGTCTGTGGTCAGTGCCGGGTTCAGGTAACCAGCGGGGTTGCGGAAGCGGAAGCGCATGCAAAGGCCTTCTTTTCTGATGAGGAAATCAAAAAGGGTTACATCCTGGCCTGCCAGACAGAAATCCATGATGATCTTGAAATCACGATTCCGCCCGAATCAAGGATGGATGAGTCCCAAATCATGACCGGTGGGGCTACCGAAGCGTATGGCGACGCTGAGGCCATGCCCGTTGTGCGGAAAATATATATCGAGCTCACACCACCGACCCTTGAAGACAATATCGCGGATATTGAACGTATATCAAGGGAACTGAGGAAAAAGCTTGGCTGGCACACCTTTGAGATCCATCTCAACTGCCTCCAGCATCTATCCGATATTCTGCGTGATAATGAATGGAAAGTAACCGTCACTGTGGTTAAAGACAGAAATGGTTATCGTATTCTTAAAATAGATCCTCTCGACACAACGGCCCATAATTACGGTGTGGCCATTGATGTGGGCACCACCACTGTTGTGGCCCAACTGGTGGATATTAATTCATGGGAAGTGGTTGGTGTTGAAGGCACCCACAATATGCAGGCCAGCTACGGGGAAGACGTCATATCCAGAATGATTTATGCGTGTGGAAAGGGAGGGTTGCACCCCTTGCATGAGGCTGTGGTCAAGAACATCAATCAGCTTATCGAGAAACTGGCAGGGGAGCACAGCATTCCTCTAGACGAAATTAATTTCATAGTGGCCGCAGGTAATACCACCATGGGTCACTTTTTGTTAGGGCTCACCCCTTGCTCCATACGACTGGACCCCTATGTGCCGACGGCTGACGTGTATCCACCCATTTTGGCAAAGGATATCGGCATTCATATTCATCCCAATGGGGTGCTGGAGACCATTCCCAATGTCGCCTCCTACGTGGGCGGAGATATCGTGGCCGGTGTGATGTCGTGCGGCATCCCCGACAGTCCTCAGGTCAAGGGGCTTATTGATATCGGAACCAACGGTGAAATTGCTATTGGGAATAGTGAATGGCTGGTCTGTTGTTCAGCATCGGCAGGCCCTGCTTTCGAAGGGGGGGGGACTCGATGCGGCATGCGGGCGACAAAGGGCGCTATTGAAAAAGTGGAGATAACAAAGGGAGAGGTCACCTACCAGACAATACGTAATGCCAAACCGAGGGGAATATGCGGCTCCGGGTTGATCGACTGCATCTATGAATTGGTTAAAAACGGTATTATTGGCGCAGATGGGAAGTTCGACAGGAATCGAGAGGATGTTAGACTGGGTGTTGAAGATAATATAGCCAATTATATCATTGCCCATGATCATGAGACAGAAAGTGGAGAACCCATATTAATTACAGAGTCCGATATCGACAATCTGATTAAGTCCAAAGGGGCCGTTTTTGCGGCTATCAAGTCTTTGGTGGACTATATTGGGTTGACATTTGACCAGATAGACAATTTTTATGTTGCCGGTGGATTTGGGAGTTATCTGAACATCTCCAAGGCCGTTGCCATTGGTCTGTTGCCGGATATCCCGCGTGAAAAAATCCAATTTATTGGAAACAGTTCCCTCACCGGGGCCCGGATGTGTCTTCTTTCTGAAGCAGCCCTTGAAAAGTGCATGAATATTTCAAGATCCATGACCAATATCGAACTCTCTGTTTATCAACCCTTTATGGATGAATATATCGCAGCCCTGTTTCTGCCGCATACAGATCGTAAATTATTTCCGTCTGTGGAATACTGAGAGGTTACGTAACACCTAATCCAAATTGAGAGGTCACTCATGGATCGCAATGCTATTAAAAAAGTCCTGGAAAAGTGTGAGTTCTTTATGGGACTGGATAAAAGTAATATTGAGAGGATAGCAGGCCTTTGTCAGGTGGAAACCTATAAACCGGGCGAATATGTGTTTCACCAGGGTGATTTTGGAGAGCATCTTTATGTCATTGCCGAAGGCCGCATATTCCTGGAAAGAGCGGTTGATTTAGGGACGCGCAAGGGAAGAGTTGTCATCGGAATCCTCGGCAAGGGAAGGGTTTTTGGCTGCTGGTCTACGCTTCTGGATGAGCCGCACAATCTCATGTCCTCGGCTACGAGTGAAAAAAATACAAAGGTCCTTGTCATAAAAGGGGACACGTTGCGAGAAATGATGATTGACGATATGGCGCTTGGGTTTAGCGTGTTGGAAAAACTCTGCTTCCTCCTTAGAAACAGGATCCGCGGCGCATACGGTGCCATGGAAAAAATTTAATCAGGGCCCAAAGAGAAATTCTCCATGGATCAGGAAGATAGACTAGAAGAAGAAAAACGGATGCTGGACGATATCGCCGCCAGGCTCAAACCCTTCAAAAAGGAAAGACGTCAGCTTATTCCCATTCTCCAGATGATTCAAGAAAGACATGCCTATATTGCGGAAGATGCTATAAAAATGGCGGCAGCGCACCTGGACATGGCCATATGTGAGGTCTATGGTGTTGCAACCTTCTATAACCAGTTCCGTTTTCATCCACCGGGGAAAAACCAGATCAAGGTGTGTTTGGGGACCGCCTGTCATGTCAGAGGCGGTGATATTATTCTTGAAAATTTTGAGCGAAAGCTCGAAATTCGGGATGGCGAAACCACCCCTGACAGGGAATTCAGTATTGAAAGAGTGGCATGTGTCGGATGCTGTGCCCTGGCACCGGTAGCCATTGTAAACGAGACCGTCCAGGGACATATGGCCCCCAGCAAGGTGGAAGGACTTATCCTGGGTTTCCAGTTGGAAAAAGAAAAATCAGAAAGAGAAAAAAAGAAAAGTGAGTCCGCGCAATAGCAAAACCGTACAAAACGCGTTTGACGTCATCCGGGATGAGGCAAAGAGACGTCAAGATGAATTCCATGCTGAATCTGTTCCAAAGATTCAAATTGGAATGGCCACTTGCGGTATTGCCTCCGGGGCTTTGGAAACAAAGAATGCATTTGAAGAGGTGCTTGCAGAGCGAAAAATTGAGGCTCACATCAGAACGGTCGGGTGTATCGGTCATTGTTATGCGGAGCCCGTTGTTATCATGGATCATCCTGAATCCGGCTTCCCACCCATTTTCTATCACAATGTAACCCCTGGAAAGGCCAAGATGCTGGCAAAATCATTTCTGGAAGAGGGGGATCCCCTTTTTGAACATGTCCTTGGGGCAATGGAGGAAAATGATCTGGTCCCGCAGGTCCTGGATTTTCCCAGGTTTAACCAGGAAAAACGAGTGGTTTCGGAGAGATGCGGGCGCATAGACCCGGAGGACATCTATGAATATATCGCAGATGGCGGATATGAAACGCTTTCGAAAATACTCCAAATGACCCCGGATGAGATTATCGAAACGATTCAGAAATCGGGTCTGAGAGGAAGGGGAGGTGCCGGGTTCCCCACAGGGGAAAAGTGGCATTTGGCAAAAAAGGCAGATGGGCAGCATAAGACGGTGATATGCAATGCAGATGAGGGGGATCCCGGGGCGTACATGGATCGAACCCTTCTGGAGAGTAACCCTCACCAGGTCCTTGAGGGTATGGCTGTTTGTGCTTATGCCGTGGGTGCTCAAAAAGCAATCGTTTATGTAAGGGCAGAATATCCCCTTGCCGTAAAAATCGTTACAAAGGCCATAGGGCAGGCCAGGGAGCTGGGTCTATTGGGGGAAGGTATTCTTGGCAGCGCGTTTGATTTGGACATTGATGTTTTTCAGGGGTCGGGGGCCTTTGTGTGTGGCGAAGAAACAGCCCTGATACAATCCATTGAGGGAAACAGAGGCATGCCCCGACATCGACCCCCTTACCCCGTCCAGCGCGGGCTGTGGGGGCAGCCGACAGTGATCAACAACGTGAAAACCCTGTCCTCTATCCCGCCCATCATAGCGCATGGGGCATCCTGGTTCAGGGCCATCGGCACAGACAAAAGCCCAGGGACGGCCATTTTTTCTGTTGTCGGGAATATTGTTCATGCCGGGTTGGTGGAGATCCCCATGGGCGTAACTCTCAGGAGCCTCATTTTTGATATATGTGGCGGTATACCGAACAAAAAGAAATTTAAGGCCGTACAAATCGGGGGTCCCTCCGGAGGCTGTCTGCCTGAGGAATTTCTGGATACGCCCATTGATTTTGACTCCCTGACAAAAGCGGGTGCCATGATGGGTTCCGGCGGGATGGTGGTGATGGATGAGGATACCTGTATGGTAGATGTGTCTCGCTATTTCCTTGATTTTACGCAAAAGGAATCCTGTGGAAAATGTACCTTTTGCCGGATCGGAACCCATCACCTGCTCAATACACTGGAGCGGATAACCAAGGGAGAGGGCCGTGATGGCGATCTCGACCAACTGGAAACACTGAGTGAAGATATTAAGAATGGTTCGCTTTGCAGTCTGGGTAAGACCGCGCCGAATCCGGTGCTCACATCTCTGCGGTATTTCCGAGATGAGTATGAGGCACATGTTCAAGAAGGACGCTGCCCTGCAGGTATGTGCCGTGCCTTAACGGCCTTTTACATTGATCTGGATAAATGCGCCCGCGGGTGCGATGCCTGTGTGGGAAGTTGTCCTGTGGAGGCCATCTTTACCACCAAAGACCGAAAGAAAGGGGTTGACCAGAGTCTATGTGTCAAATGTGGCGAGTGTATGGTTGCCTGCCCGGCGGAATATGACGCCGTGATGAAGGTCTCTCCCCCGGATCTCGCTCCCATTGTCGAGCGGGCTACTGACAATTGACCCTTGAGCTATGGCTAAACTGTGGATAGATAGCAGGGAAATCGAAGTGAAAGACGGGATCCCCCTCTTGGAGGCCTGTCTTGATAATGGGATCTACATCCCCAACCTCTGCTATATCCACGGCACGGGCAATCCATCAGCGTCATGCAGACTGTGCTTTGTTGAAATTGAGGGGGAGGATAAACCCATCCCGTCCTGTACTATCAAGGCAAAAGATGGCATGCGGGTCAAGACCGATACCCCGTCCGTGAGAAGACTCCAACGCACGGCCTTCAAACTCCTTATGTCGGTCCACCACGTAGATTGTGGTCATTGTCCGGCCAACAAGAAATGCGAGTTGCAGCGTATTGCCAAATTTTTGAAGGTCGGTTTAAAGCCAAAACACCTGGAACCCCACCTGAAAGAAGCTGAGGTAGATGAATCCCACCCTTTCCTTGATTACTACCCCAATCGCTGTGTCTTGTGCGGCAAATGCATTGCTGTTTGTAAAGAAAAGCATGGCCGGGCCTTTTTGACGTTCGCTAAACGGGGGTTAGAAACGGTTGTCAGCTCCTACGGGGAAAAGGATGGGTCGAACCTGCCGTGTGGCAACTGTCTGGCCTGCATCGCGATTTGTCCTGTGGGTGCCATTATTTTGAAAGACAGTCCCCACAAAACAGATTAGACATTTTCTATCACACATCCCCTTCACTACTCCTTTTTCTCATACTCAAGGGAAACCGTCACAGTCCGGTTGAGTGCCCGGCCCTCAGGCAGGCTATTGTCATAAAGCGGATTGTGGGGGCCTGCACCCGCATAGGTGAGTCTCTCGCCTGCTGTCATCCCGCCAGCCAAAATCTGATCGTAAACGGCCTTTGCCCGTCTCTCTGAGAGCTTCATATTGTATTCTTCTTTACCAATATTATCGGTGTGTCCCACAACCTTTACATCGGCAGCTGGAAATTGTTTCATTCTCTCGACGATCTGATCAACGATGGCCTTATTGCGCTCTTTTATTTCTGCACTGTTAAAGTCAAAGAGTATCAAGGCATATTTTTCCAAAACCTTATATCCCATTTTCTGGGCAACGCGCTCTTTTCTCTTTATGAATCGGACAACAGACGTTGCCGCAGCATCATCGTTATATACCCGGCCCTTTTTGTCCATGACCTTAATCCCCGCCGCAATCTCCTTGTAAGACCCCAGCTTTGCAAGACCGATGGCTTTGAGATCAAAGGTATAAAACGGGTTAAGGTCTCCTTGTCCCTTCACGGAACTTATTGGAGAACCATCCCCTATCAGCTGTATTTCCCAGTCAGTAATCCCATAACCGGCCTGGATCTGGGGCAATATCCGGAACTCCTTTGTATCGCTCGTTTCTTCCACATAGGTACTCTTTATGGGTTCAAGTATGGTGGGAAGGTCAGAATAGATTTCCGCGCGTTGGTTTTCTACCCTCCCTTCATTCAGACTGTTTGTACTCGCAACAGCCGGTAAGTTACGTGCCTCCACGTGTATCCTTGATGGACTTATCCCCCAAATATACCTCAGATACGCCCGGATTTCTTCAGCCCGACTCCGTGAAAGATCGATTCTGTCTTTTTCCACTCCATAATTGGAGTTACAGCCCATTATGCTGATGTGTGCCTCAGGAAACTCTACAAGGCGTTTCCCGATAATATTCAGCACTTGAATATGCTTCTCCATTGCACCTTTTAAATTGCTTTCCGAAAATTTTTGGGTCTCGGCCTGATTCTTAAAGACGGAATACCGGTTGGAAATTTCGCTTTTGCCCGTGTCGAAAAACACATAGTTTAGCATTGGCGAACTATCGATCGTGGTCAATTCCTCAATGGTCACCGTTTCCGGTTTTATGGATATCTTGCCATACGGCGAGCCTATGAGTTCGTGTATGACCTCTTTTTTCGAAGCCATCACCCGACATGGAGCCGTTTCAGTTACATGCGTATCATTATAGATATCCATCACTTTGATACGCGCCTTAAGATTATCGGATTGCGTCAGCCTTTCTCTACCCAGCTCATTCAGGGTAATAGAATAAATGGGTTTAATTGCACCCGTTCCTTTCAGGGTTTTGATAGGCTGATCGTCGGCCAGAACTGTCAACTCCCAATCGGCAACGCCATATTCAGCCACGATGTCAGGCTGAATATTGAGCTCATCCATTTTATTCATTTCCATGATGAATTCTCGGGCAGCATCCCTCTGCATTTCCAATAAATCGTATTTTATCTCCACCCGTTGGTTTTCTGCGCGACCGCCCAAAACATCCGCTGGTGACGCATTTATCGGCAAATTCCGTGACGCCACGTTTAGGCGCCGGGAATCCACTCCCCAAACACGGCTAAGGTACGTCTTCACCGCTTCGGCCCGCTGCCGTGAAAGGTCAAGATTGTTCTCCTCCACGCCAATACCGGAATTACAGCCTATGATTTGAGCTTGAGCGGTCGGATTTTGAGTCAAGCGCTTGCCGATTACATTAAGGACATGGTAATACCGTTCCAGTGCATCTGTCAGTGTTTTTTCATCAAAGGACTGAGCCTGGGCATTATCCGAAAAAAGGACATATGCTTCTGGTATCTCGCTTTTACCCGTCTCAAAGAAGACATAGTTTTGTATGGGGGTGCCATCTGTCATGGCCAGTATCCGAAAACTCAGTTCAGACGGTTCCAGGGTCAATGTCCCCTGGGGAGGGTTGAGGAGCCGATACGTCACGATATAGCGATGAAGCAGGGTGGTGGAGAAGGCCTTGAAAATAGGCATCAGTTCTGCCGCTGAAGTGGCTTTCCACACACGACCCCCATGTGACTTGGCAAAGGATTTAAGAAAAGGATTTATGGTCGAGCCCGGCATATAGTCTAAAGAATACGCCCCCAGATTAGGGATTCCCTTTGCTTCAGACTCGACAACTGCGCTTTTAAATGCGCTGTTCAGATCTTCACCATCCGAGAAAACCACAAAAATTTTATTGCCTTTTTCTGGCATTTTCCGGATTAGATCAAGCCCGGCAACCATGGCCTCGTATAAGAAGGTTTCAGTGGTCAACCTGTCATCAAAGCTGTCCCTGATGAACTTCATGAGTTCGTGGGTATGCTTGGAATGATACGTCCTGGCGTGTAATGCGTGTTTATGAACTTTGTAGCCGGGTTTTTTATCAAAAACAACCATATGGACATTGTCCATGGGGCGTACTATTTTAAGAAATTCCTCAATAGCAGAAATAAGCGGTTCCACCGCTTTGCGTTTCTTCATAGAATAGGAATTATCCACGACAAGGACAAGATTGAGCGGTACTTCCTTATTCGTCTCAAGCGGTTCAATGGAGAGTATCTTCGCCTTCTTTGCGTCAATCATGATACTGAAGTCTTCCGCCCGAAGTCCCAAGATCGGATTATCGTCAGGATCAAGGGCCGAGATCAGTACTTTATTCTGATCAACCACCTGATGAACGACTTTTGCCTGACGATTTGGCATCAAGACCTGAAGGTCTTGCTCTGCATAACAGTCAAAAACACAAAGCCCGTGGACGATCACGACTAAAAAATAAAAAATCACTTTTTTCATTTCTTCCCTCACAATTTATTAAAAGTATATGAATTAGAAAAAACTTACCGTCTTAAAAGATACAAAGCAAATTGCTTGCCAAGGTGTTAAAAATAAAGCTCATCCTATAGTCATTTGGTTATAACTATTTGGAATATCATTTAAATTGTTTTTAAACCGTAAATGCCAAGTCTATCCGCATCATTCTGAATACAAGACCCTGTCCTGACCTGTGAAAAATATAGTAACCCACCCTGCAAGCCTTGTAACCTTCAGCTACAGGTCACCCGATCACGGCCGGATGCCCATCCCTTTTAATGGCCTGATTAAGATCGAGCGAAGCGCTTTTGGACCAAATATTTATGCAACGTTGGGGGTTGCAAAGGGGTTACCCCTATTCAACGGGTGCTGATATCACAAATCACGCCTATTTTATCGAGATGGGTGGCGGGAAGAAGCGTCCTATCGAATGATCTTAATCTCAGAAAGTGAACCCTCTAACCTGGCAGCCAGTATAGATTTTTCGACCGTAACGGCGACAGGTCCACTCAACCCCTCAAGCATTAAAAGATCGTCATTTCGGAAGCCAAAAGGGCCGCGAATTGAATCAACATAGATGACCCCCAGGATTTCTGAACTGCTGATCATGGGGACGCACATGACAGATCCGATCTGGACCCTACCCATAGCTTTTTTGAATGCGTCCGGATCCTCCAGACGCGTATCAGCCAGTTTAACCGACTTGCCCTCTTTTATGACCTGATTGACGACGATTCGACTGTAAATAAATTGGGTCTCGTTTGGGCCTTGTCTTGATTTTGAAATAACCCGTTTTATCTCATTTTTTTTATAATCCAGTAGCAGGATAGCGGCCCGATCAATTCTTGGGAGGGCATCCAGCAAATATTCCAGGATCTTTTCGATAATTTCATCAATAGTCAACGATTGTCTGAGCAGCTCAGTTATTTTATAAACAAGCTCAAGGGTTTTAGGTGCTTGTGTCCGCCGCTCTCCGGTTGTCTCCGCCTTCCGGTTTTGGCCGGTATCACCATCTACCGCACGATCAGTGGAACCGCCATCCAGGCTCATCACGGTATTTGCGATAGAAATGGTGTCCCCGTCCTTCACTTCGAGACACTCCCCTGGCGCAATCTTTAAACGATTTATCAATGTGCCATTCGTGCTTTTAAGATCTTCAACGAACAGCTTCTTCTCGGCCCGGAAAATTTTCAATTGCCGCCTTGAAACCGCAGTGTCTTTAATCTGAATATTATTCTTTGAAGACCTGCCTATAAAGAAAGGGGATGTGTCGAGGTCAAAAGTCTGTCCTTTCAAGGGACCTGCTGTAATGGTGAGTTTATGCAAGGCGTTTTCCCCCACTCTCGGGTTATTACACGCATTGAGCAATGCTCGATCAAGTGGTGATGATAGAAAACTAAAAAAAAGAAAAATCGGTCTTAAATCCTGCTTCGCTTTTTCTCAGAAGACGACACCCGTGAATCCCTGAACCTGAGGGATTACAAAGTTCCAGCCGATACCCCCTCTTGGATGCAAGACCCTTGCCAGATAGAAATATCAGCAATATAGGTAGATATTCTAAAGAGTTACACTTACATATCCGAAAAAGCCTGTCAAAAAATAAGTAAATATTGTCAAACTTTACATAAAATCCGTCAAAAAAACGATAGGTTCAAACTATTGACGTTTCCCTGAG
>Ga0272443_10006338_pt1 | contig 11772 bp, 14 predicted proteins | sample SSMAcet12_FD_193581 | JGI IMG/M metagenome (GOLD analysis project Ga0272443, IMG submission 193581) | Marine sediment archaeal communities from Little Sippewissett salt marsh, Falmouth, MA, United States - SSM-Acet-12 | ecosystem: Environmental > Aquatic > Marine > Wetlands > Sediment ... | reverse complement strand
GGATGCTATTTTTTCACTCGCAGAAGTCCAGGTCTTTGCGACAGTTGTTTTAGCTATTTTAACAGGGGTGCTCGCCAAGTCCACATATGATTATGCACAGGAAACTAAAAAGCAGTCTAAGATCATGGGGGAACAGACTAGTGCAATGGATAACCAACTCAAGCACGATCGCTTGGTTAAGAGGCATAACCGGTTGCTAGACGAAATGAATGATTTTGTTGGAATATTATACGGTAGAAGATATGACAAACAAATATTTTCATTTGAAAAAATCGAAGAAATATATAAAGGAACCCCGTACGTGCCGGAAAACCAAATGATGCAAATAAAAAAGCAATATGCGGAATTTTGGGACAAAATATCCAGATACCAATATCTCAACCAATCTTCAGAGTTAGGTGAAATGTTGGTAGAGTATTGGAAGGTTACTGATAAGGAAGAACCTGCAGATTATCCGGGAACTAGAGAACGCATAAGAAAAATAATAGAGAGAAGGTATAACGAATTAAGCGATGAAATTAAGAGTGTCGAAAAAGAACTTAAACTGCTGGGTGAAGAACGTTTTTAAAACTTTAGAGTGTGGGTCTTCAAAAAAACCGGTTCATGAACCGGTTCCGGTTTTTACAAGAATAAAACGGGGATCGGGATTTGTTCTTTCTTTATATACATTTCTTGATTTTATATCTATATCCATAGCTAAACTATACAATATTTCTTCAAACGAACGTCACATTTGAAGACTTGAAATTTAGTCGCTATCGTTTTGTTTTCAAAACCGGAACCGGTTCATGAACCGGTTTATCTCCCTAAATTAATCTAATGAGATGACGTTGCTTATGATGAGGATCTTTCACTATAACAAAACGGGGGTCGTCTGCTAGGTGCCGTTTTATCTTCTTCATGTGATCCTTGGAAACGCCGATTAAGCTTGCGGACTCTCTCACAGTCACTTGTCTTAAGTGAAACCGGTTCATTTGTTCGTGTAGCCGGTTGCTGTGTGCGTTTTGGGTTTCTTGGGAGATCAGTTTTGGCCTCGTCTCTAGTTTTGCCAATCTTTGTCTATCCAAAGCTCGTTCGTGTGCAACCTTCTCTTCGAGCTTTGAGATGTGCTCCCTAACGCATTCTAAAGAAGTATTTTGCTTCTTCAGAAACAAATTTTCCTTTTTAAGCTCTTTAATAGTGTGTTTTAGAAGAGAGTTTTCTGTTCTTAAAAGTTCTAGCTGCTCAGAAGTTGAACCGTTTAGGTTATATACTTCAGCGACCTCTATAGGTAATACGGGTAAGCTTAGATCTGTTCCACTAGGTCTAAGCTTGCTTTTACTTGTGCTTTCCATTTAGATACACCATTTCTTAGTTTTAAGACTTTGCAGAGTATCCTATGAGCTTGTCTTAAATATAGTTTATCCTTAATCGCTTTACAACCCCCTTTCAACCACTAAAACACCCTTGTCAGGTCCGTTTGTCTGTTTATAATAATGTAAGAATTCAAATATTATGCAATATTTTCAAAATTTATTACAAGAGTCCTCCACGACGGCAGGTGACAAAATTCGTAGGCTCTAAGAAGTCTGATAAGTACCATCATCCAGATTGCAGGTGGGCAAAGAAGATTCTGCCTGAAAACGAGATATGGTTTTCCAATTCTGAGGAGGCAAGGGACGCGGGTTACGTACCGTGTGGTGTTTGTAACCCTCCCTGAAAGGTGGGTTTTCGTCAACGATTTGCGAAAATTTAAAAATGACTCTTTTTTAGCGGTTTTTGGTCATGAACACAAATTTATAAAAATAATTAATCCATTCACAAAACATCGATTTAATTTACGTAATAGTATTATTTCATCCAGAAAAATAATTGATTGTTTGAACAAACGATGAAATTTTAAAAATGAAAAAAGGTCAAAAATGTACATATTGGCCCTTGCAGGGCGCTGAACAAAAACAAAAGAACATATATATACTAGTTTTATAGTATAATTAATTATGAATGCATACGAAATGTCGTTGAGTTTGGAAGCACGGGCATTGGATGGAATTGAGGGAATGAGTCAGACAGACAAAATATGTGACATGAGTCGATATACTGGTATATGTGATAGGAGTCAACTTTGGGATCAAGTGAGTCTGAAGCAGAATTGGGATTCAATGAAAAGTGCATATGAAGAGAGTCAGGCAGATAAAATATGTGACATGAGTCGATATACTGGTATATGTGATAGGAGTCAACTTTGGGATCCAGTGAGTCTGAAGCAGAATTGGGATTCAATGAAAATTGCATATGAAGAGAGTCAGGCAGATAAAATATGTGACATCAGTACGGTGGTGGAACGTGTTGGAATCGTTGAGGAACTGGGAATAATATCTGAAAACAACTATTTCCCGATAATTCAGCCCGCGGTTTCTCTTACGGTGGATATCACCGATTTGTTAGCAGATGTTGTAAAGCAATTGATAGAAGAGGAATTCTTGTTTTTGGAACAAAAAATCAGAGAAGGAATGGAAAAAGATTAGAATTCAACGTTCTCGTAGCTTTTCCGGCGGTGGTTAACATCGGCTTGGAGGTAGACTGAAGTCGTTTTCAAATTCGAATGGCCTAATTGGGCTTGCAAATCATTAAGTGGGACTCCACTATCCAGCGATTTCACGGCGTGCAGGTGTCGGAGGCTGTGAACTGAAACGACGTACTTCTCTTTGCCGTTTTTGTCTTTTCCGTATACTCGTTGAATTCCAGCTTCATCAGCTAGCTTATGAACTATCTGCCTTAACCTAGCGGTCGTTATATGGGAATTTGGCTTCTTACGGCTTTTAAAAAGATAGTCGTTTAGCTCTAAGGATTGCATATGAGTTTCTAGAACGTTTTTAAGTGACGGTGGTATTATCACATCTCTATACGTCTTCGTCTTCGTTCTATGAGCCTTAAGGTGTATTATGCCTTCAGATAAAACGACGTCTTCAACCTTCAAGCTCACTAGTTCCCCGGCTCTCATACCTGACCCCGCAAGTAGTCTGATAAGTAACCTGTCCCTGTCATTTTTGCAGGCATCTAAGAGCTTGTGGTATTCAGCTTCAGTTATGAGCTTGGGGATCGTTGTCATATTTGAATTCAACTATCTCAAAGCTATATATCATTTACGCTTTTGTCCAAAAACGTAAATAAGGATCTTTTGTGCAGCTTGCCTAAAATTAGCCGATATCGGTTTTGAACAAAACACTTAGCTTAAGTTTTGACTGTTAATTTTTATAAATTTAGTTTGGTGTGTTAAGAAATTCAAAAAGTAAAGTAAAATTTTTGTGTTCTTATTTATAATATTAGTGCATCTTAATTATTGTAATCTCTGTTTATGTCATTATTATTTGCCAAACTGGTCCGCGGTTTTTCTATTCATCTTTTGCCGCGGCTTCAACTCCCAAATTTCTCCATTTAGGCTGCTTCCTCACCAAGCAGCCCCGGACTATTATTTTTTTTTATATATTCAATATATATTTGTCGCTTTTAAGCCGTTTTTTTTGGCGCGCAGGATGTTTGGGTGTATCCTCTCATTTTCGTAGTTGTTCTGGTGAATATTTAAATTTTTTGTATTATTAGTTAGAATTTGTTTTAGCACGGCGAAAGACTTTTATTTTAGCTTTTATTTTTTCTAAAGTATGACTGAAATTGTTATGGTACCCCTCGAGGCTCAAAATGAGATAAGAGATCTGGGTTTTAAAATGGCTCTTGATGGTCAATTGTTCGAGAAGGACGGGGTCGTATGGTGCGCATTGATTGCGAAGGACGAGCAAGCGAAGGCGCGGTTGTTGGAGAGGTTTGACGGTTTTGAAAAGGAAGAGCTTCACTTTGAGTTTTAGAAAAAGCGCTTTTTCTTTTTTCAAGCTTTGGTGGCCGCGGCCAAAAACATATGTTTTTTTTTGAATGCGAAGTATTGTGAAGTAAAAAAGAAGTAAATGTGAAGTATAATTTTTACTTCACAAAGCCGCTTGTTAGTGTTTTTAGTGTATATTGTGAAGTAAAGAAGTAATTTCAAAAAACTCCATTTTATTACACCTACATCAACAACTAACAACTGAGATAGATAAAATGCTATACAAAAAAGAAGTTTTTGGAATTTAGCTCTTTACTTCACAATTTGCCCCGCGGCTAAAAAAAACGCTATGCAGCGGTATATTTTTTAAATGTGAAGTAAAAATTTTACTTCACATTTACTTCACAATACTTCGCATTTTACCACCCCACCTCCACCCGTTCAACCTCTTGAGGTTGAACCTCGTTCCAAGTAATGTCAAAGAAAGTCCTCCTTCCGCCCTTTTGTTTATCACTATCAACGTTCTTCGCATCCATTGCCGCCTTGAAATGTCTCCCAAACCAAATCGCAGAGTGCGGCTTAAAGCCTCCGACCTCTGCAAAAATCTTATAGTTTTTATAAAGAACAGACATTTTTACGCTTGATCCCTTTTGACCAAAGTTGATGCAATCTCTCACGTAACCTTTCAGAGGATCAGTCTCTTCTAGATATTTCTCTGACGCTTCATTAACTAGCTTTGGAACTTTTATTTTTCCGTTGGTTCTATAATATTCACGCGCATTATCAACAAGATATTTCAGTATCGCAGGTTTGTTCTTTAACAGCTTCTTCTTTATTTGAGGGTCAATCTCGTTATCGCTCAAATTTAAGCTGTATGGTATCACTTTCAGCCTGCGACGAACCGCTCTATCCTGAATTCCCAAGAAGAGCTCTGAATTCCCAACTATGAACATCTTGAAAGTGTTTCTCATTTGAAATGGCCTCCCGTAAGGGTGCCTTGCATTTGTCTTGTCGTCACCCGTGACCTTTTTCATCATCTCAATGTCTAATTTTTTGCCAGCGGAAACTTCGTTTGCATTCACAGAACGGCATCCTTGCATTTGAGCCAAAGCATATGCTTTGCTGTCGCCGTAATTATTAGTCGTGATAACGCTTTCTGGTACCGTTATTGCATACGCTCCCAATATCTCGCTAATTGTATTATGATGAACGCTCTTACCATTGGAGCCTGACCCCAGAGGCAGATATATTGATTCATCATTTCGCTCGCCTGTAAAACGATATCCATCAACCAAAGCGATGTATTTCCTCAACTCTTTTCGGTCTTCTAGTTCCTCGTCACTTGCTTTTTGGTCATCTAAGCAACAGATTTGATCCAAAAAGCTCTCCCAGTCTTCAGAATAAACTTTGGGATCATATTCTACATCTATGCGTTTGGTAAATCTATATTTATGGTCAAAATCCAGTAATTCACTTGTTCTCAAGTTTATTACGCCGTTTTTGACAACTATCTTATCATCGTGAAGATCAAACTCTTCTATTGAAATCTCATCAATTTTAGGTCTGATTAAAGCTCTATAATCATTTCTAGATGACGCTTTCCAAAGTTTTTCATATTTATCTCCTAAAAGGCCAATGGCTAGAGAATCAAGACGTAAATTTGAAGATTTCTCATCTTTTTCCTCAAATATACCTTTCCTTGGATTGTAAAACATTAAACTATTAGACTCTCTTAATTTAAAGATTTTGTTGTTCTCTAAAACGAATTTAGCAAGCTTTTCATGTTTTAAGCCAACAATTTTATTATTTTCGTTATATCTCAGAAAATTCTCTTCACACAATTGAATTATGCTTTCGTTGTGGGAAGCGAAATTCTTAGCACTATCAACAAGCGCGTGAACCTCTGAACTTTGTAGCGGCTTTTCGCATAATATCTTGTTCAAATACATCATGAGATCGAAAACAAGTTCCGGAGGCAAACCCTCAGAATGGCGATTTCGCGCTAACTTAAACAACTTGTCGTTCCTTTGCCCTTTTGGGATAGTTCGGACATCGGAGTTATATTGTCGATCTATAACCCTGGATTCGTTCTTATCCGGCTCCCTTTTGGGCAAAAGCGTCTTTTTACTCTTCCTTTTTGCTCTTTTGGGCGTGTCATTCAAGCGTTCATCAATGAGCCATTTCGGACAAACAGCTAACTCTGTTTCCCAAGGCGCACTTATCCAGCTGTAATTTCCGCCCTTCCAACTTCGGGAAGGTGGAATTATGACGTAGCCGCCATCGCTTTTGAAGTCTAGATTTTCAGCAAACCCGTTTCGGCTCTTGAAGAGTCTTTCGTCGTATCTGTAGTATATATGCTGACCTCGTCCAGTTGTGCTCTTTACAGTCTCTTGACTAATATCCCGCTCTCCGATAGCGCCAGCTGCATCTATGTCAACAACAAAGAAGCCGCTCCTTTTGCCGGTTGCAGCTCCCCAATTACAGCCGGGGAATCTACTATACCATTTTTTTACAATGTCGAAATTTGAAGTAGCCTTTTTCGTCCATGAGAAGAACGGGTGCTTTCCTCTTTTTTTTCTGTCATTTGACTCATTGCATTCTGGTCTACCACATGTGCAAAAACCGCCATCATCAATGCCATAGAGCGGGAAAATCTTCCATTTTAATTCACAATATTTTTTTAAAATTTCTAATTTCTCATTATCTGGAATATCTTCGAAAGGTAGTAAACTATTTATATTATTGGAGTTATTATTGGTATCGCTAATATTCGTATTTTTGTTCTCAATACACAAGACTGGTTCCTCCAGATGGAACATTTTTTATATTTTTTTCGTATTCTTCCAAAGCCCAATCCAAAAAATAACACATTAGTTGGCTTCGGCTTATTTTCTCTTCTCTTGCGATCTCGTTAGCTTTTTCTAGAGCTGAAACACTAGTGCAGAAGCTTATTGAAATTTTATTCATTTTTTATACTCTCCTGAAAATTGTCTTAAAAGAAAAGACTTACTTTCGGTAGAATATCACATGTCACATGTTATATATAAATCTAACGGTAAAAAATAATTTATAATGTAAATCGTTCCATTTTGAAATACATTGTTTTTTTAAGCGTAGTTTATATATTAATAATACAACATACATAGTATGAAAAAAGAAGCTATTTCAGTTTACTTAAATCCTGAAATTTTAGAGAAGTTGAGGGCGATCGCCGAAAAAAGAGGAAACTCCGTAAGCTCTGTAATCCGTGAAAAGGTGCTTGAGGATGAGCCTAGATCAGCTAATTGAAAAAGCAATCTCTGTTTCGCATTCTCAGTCAAGCGACCCTGTAATTCAATACTGTTTAGAATTTCAAAGTCAAAAGCAACAAATAGCGCGACTCAAGAACCAAATTGGCCAGCTCATCCAGTGGGAACTAAGCGAGGACATGAATGAAATTAAGCCGACTATTCCACCAGAAAAACGCAACGAAGTCGCTGCAATTAATGATCAAATCAAAAATACTGAAGCTGATATTGCTCAGAAAAAGCAATTACTTTTAAAATTGAGCAGATACGCAACTCAAGAGAGGATCGATCTGCCATTCCCGAAAGCAATTCAAGCAAAGATCAATAATATTGATAAGCAAGTATTTAAAAGTCGAAATAATTTAGATAAATGGCTTGATTCCATGTGGAGAAAACGGAGCGGCTTTCTCAAGGAATTTTACAAAAATGGCTGGGAAACAAAGAGCGATCTCAAGAGCCATACAAAATACAGAGAAATGAAGGTCGACAGTGATAATTTAATTAAGCAATTAAAATACAAACAGCAGAAGCTCCAACAGCAACTTGACGGGATTGAAAAGATATTTTATAAAAAAGGAGATGAATAATAATGAATGATAATGAAGAGAGAACTAAGCAGCTCAAAGAGCTAATAGACGATGCAAAATCTGAGGGGGAAGAGATCACTTTTGCAGCTTCTTCAGAACCAAAAAATAAAAATGAATGTGAAAAAATAAAAAAGTTATTTTTAAAATCGATCGAACGGGGAGATTATATTATTACAGATAATGACATTTTAATAAAAATATCAGATAAAGATGAAATTGGTTTTAGAGCGTGGCTGAAAGAGGAAAATACAGACGTAGAGAGAAAAAGTGCTCTAAAATCATTGATTGAGGAAAAAGACTCAAAAAAGGACTTTAAAAAAATAAGCTTCAGAGCAACAATGCCGAATGAAAATTACAAGGGAGAGTGTGAGAAATAATGAAATTAAAATTAGTAGACTTAATTCATTATATGAACTGGACCTCACAGGGAATGCCGATTTCAAAAAACCGAGACGAAGAGCAAGCCATCAAATTAATAAAGGAATTTATATATAAAAAATATAATATTCTTAATCCAAATTTGACATCCAACGACAGAGAAAATTACATCGAAGACAGGGCAGATCTTGATAAATTCGTCTTAAATAACGCCTTCCTGGCTGTCAAATTGGGACCAGCCGGCAACATTCAAGCGATCCAATATGTGGACAGAGCGAAAGGAGACTTCCTTGCAACGAAGCCCGCCTGGCATTTGCTGCCAGCACGTTTGCCGTTGATGGCCCAATTCGATCTTATTAGAGATCATGAGTTCTGAGAGAGGCTAATAATGATTCTCGTTGATAACAAAATCAGAATTGAAGACCTAAAAAAATTCGTTCGTTGGAACCCCAACGGATTCTTTCTTCCAAAAAGCAATGAAGAGAACGATGCCCTCTCGAAAATCAAGAAATTCTGCATCCAAACTTTTGATAGCCATCACCCACGGTTTAACGGGGATGAGAGAGCTCTCGACGGCTCAATAAGCAAAGAATTTATGACAGATGACAAGATCGAGATATTAAATAAATGGCTAGCCGAAAACACCGCATTTTGTGTGCGCACAGGCACTCATGGCCAAATTACGGCAATGTTGTACTTACCTCTGAATTTTGCAAAATCGCAGAGTCACCGCCCCGGCTGGAATATATATAAAGCCGCTTTGCCAATTGGGAAGCAGTATGAAATCGTGAAAAACGAGGTGCTCTTTTGAGGATACGCAGAAACGATCTTGAGCGCTTCATAGAATATGTGGCCCCTGTTGGCTTCAGGCCAAAGACGGAGATCGAATTTGAAGTTATGCATTCCTTTAAAGAATATCTCAAATCCCGCGGATTTGAGAAATACTTCTGCGAAGCACCCAGAATTGTTCAACAGATTAACGACTATGTTTTGGGACACTATCTCCTAGTGATCTCTACCTGCGAAGGCAGGATCTGTCATATGAGTTATAATTTTATGAACAAAAAAGAAAAGCTGCTCTACGTAAGAAATACGCATCTGCTTCCTGCGTCTTTCTTCCCTGGATCTCAGCTTGAGCTTTTAAGCTCAATTGAAATCTAATCTTTTTTATTCCACTATTATTATAATCTCTCAGACGCTCTATTTTTGCTTTTTTCTTGTGCACGTGGGTAATTACGCAGATAGAATCTATTCCTCAGCTCGAAGCTTAGAAAAATATACTTGGACCGTGCGCGGTGGATATCCAATTTCAGCCGCGATTTCTTTGGCGGTTTTGCCATTCGCAAAGCCTTCGCGAACAACTTCCAATAATTCGGGACATCGAGAGAGAGACTTCTTATAGATCCGCTTGCTATCATTTTTAGGTTTGGTTCTAGATTTTTCTATTGGTTTTCTAGACTCTTTTCTAGGCTTTTCTAGAGAACTGCTAGGATTTTTTATAGATTTTATAGATTTTTCTAGACCTTCAAGCCTTTTTTCTAGATATTCTAGTTTTTCTAGAAGATCGCCGCTTGCTGTTGGTTCCTGTTGGAGGTAGATCTCATTTTGGAGATAAAAGAGCGTGGCCTTAACTATGAAATCCGTTCTCTTGATGCCTGTTTTTTGGATTTTCTCAAGAATGGTGTCCTCTAACCGTATGTTTACTTGCTTGAGCATGTGTGTATAGAAATATGTAGAATAATCTAGAAAAGCTTTTTGATGGTTCTAGAAAAATTATAGGAATTCTAGCAAAGTTCGGATATATCTATGAAGAGAAGGAAAAGGTCTATGAGTATCTGAGAGCCCACCCCAACATTAATTATAATTATAATCAAATGATGTATTTTTTAATTGAAAATGAAAAAATCGAGGAGAATGTAACCGTATATATAAGCCAGCGTTCCTCAAACAAGAAAATTCCAACACCTTAAATACGAACGAGGAGTTTGAATCAAACAAGAGGAAGTGCCATGAATGCCGAAAGACTCCACGTTATCTGTTTGGAAATTGAAGACGCAATTAAGTCAACAGACCTCTTGATCAAAATGAACGGTTTAACTAAAAATGTCAACTCGCTAGCGAACAACCCTTATGATAAAAACTTGCAACAAAAAATAAGCAACGAATTTAATAATTTATGTAAGGTTCTAAATAATTTTCCAACAGACGATTTTATCCCTGCATGGCGTCAGGTTTTGGAGGAAATCGGAGGTTCTGAGGTTCTTGGAGTGAGATTAAAAAATAGAATGGAACGAGTTTTTGAGATAAACCAAATTACTCCCGCGGCAATACACGGAGAGCTAAAAGATATTTCTTCAGATCTTCAAAAGTTCAATAACGCCGTCAGAGGCATAATTTATGGTTTTGACCATTTTGGTATTGGAAGGGAACAACTAGAACCTGGAGAATGCGAAATTGGAATTCTTTTACCCCGCAGAGCAGTACACGAAGACATCAACGAGCTTGGTGAAGAATTTGAAGATTTAGACTTAGTTTTTAAACCATTTTTTGAAGTGGCAGGGGGGAAAGAGCCGTTTAAAGTTAAGAGTTTATCCTCTTCAGACTTTACAATATACCTTTCAATAGATCCAATAACTACAGCACTTTTAGCATATGCAGTTCGTGAGATTATGAGTACCTTTAATGAAGCACTAGCAATTAAGAAAAGTTGGGCGGAACTCAAAAAATTTGAACTTGAAGTAGAGTTGCTGGAGAGAATTGCAGGGCACGCAACGGTCAGGGTAAGAGATAAAATTAAGGAACTTGCAGATGAAATTATTGAAAAACACTACCACAAGGATGATGATGGACGAAAGAACGAACTTAGAAACTCTATCGAGATCTCGTTAAATAAGCTTGCCAATAAAATTGACAAGGGTTTCAGTTTTGAACCTCGTGCAGAACCATTGGAGGAAGGTAAGGACGAGGAAGAATCTAATGATCAACAAAAAATAAGAGAAAGTATTGAAACAATTATCTCAATTTCGAAGACTCTACAATTAGTGGAAAATAACGGCGAACCAATCTTATGTCTCCCTGAAACAAAGGAAGAAATCGAGGAAAACTCAGAGTCTGAAAAAGAGGAAGAAACTGGAAATTCTACGTGATTTTTTCCTTTGAATTAGAAGTTAAACACTGTAGAAGAAGATGATTCTTTAAGTCAAGTCTCATAAAAATAAGTAACGGAGGCTGCAAAAACTGGCTAAGAATTATATCTATTAAAACGACAACAAGAAATGTATTTATATAAAGAAGTCCATATAGGATATTATGACGGATACACCAACTTTAGTAGAGCTAGTTATGAGAAATCAAAAGATAGAAAATATTGGCCCCTCGATAAATAATGCAAGTGACTTGCATAACTGCGCCCGGGATGACTTGATTGAAATTACTATATATATAGAAGAAGGTCAATATGAGTCTTTAACCTTTCAGGGTAAGTATGGGGCGTTTGATAATAATGGATGGATAGACAAATACCTAAATGCCCACATGAAAGCAGAGATTAAAAACGATATTACGTTTTCAATGAGAAAACTGTGATGGAATTACAATGGATGCTATTTTTTCACTCGCAGAAGTCCAGGTCTTTGCGACAGTTGTTTTAGCTATTTTAACAGGGGTGCTCGCCAAGTCCACATATGATTATGCACAGGAAACTAAAAAGCAGTCTAAGATCATG
>Ga0272443_10006337_pt1 | contig 11774 bp, 8 predicted proteins | sample SSMAcet12_FD_193581 | JGI IMG/M metagenome (GOLD analysis project Ga0272443, IMG submission 193581) | Marine sediment archaeal communities from Little Sippewissett salt marsh, Falmouth, MA, United States - SSM-Acet-12 | ecosystem: Environmental > Aquatic > Marine > Wetlands > Sediment ... | reverse complement strand
CGAGGACGAACTCAACTATCGGCGGGACATTCTCGACAGCCTTATTATTCAGCGTCTCCTTATTCTGGAGGCATACGAGATGAATATCGATGAACTGGAGGAGATTAACCGTCTGGTTCTCGCCAATAAAGATAAGTTTCTGCTCGACATCCTGTATATCCGCGAAATCGAAGACAAAGCGACTGTTAAAGAGGGTGAAATCAAAGACTGGTACGATATGATGGAGTACAAATACAAAGTCTCTCATATCCTTGTCAGCGATGAAGATACTGCCCGGATGGTGCTTGATTCTCTTCGCAACGGCGGGAATTTCGAAGAGCTGGCCGTGACATATTCGATCGATCCCTCCGCGCAGAAAAATCGCGGTGAGCTGGATTATTTCGTCTGGGGGCAAATGGTTCCGGAGTTTCAGGAGCAGGTGGTTAAAATGAACCCGGGCGAAATCTCGGAGCCGTTCAAGACCAGGTACGGTTTCCATATTGTCAAGATGATCGACCGCGTTCCCAACACCGAAAGGCGAAGCCTGGAAAATACCCGTGAAGATATCGAAAACGCGATTAAGAATATGAAGAAGGCGGAACTGATGGAAGCCTTCAATGATTCGCTTCGGGCGAGAGTTCCGATAAATGTGGATACCGGAACCGTGGAATACCTGATGCATAAGAGAGAGGCGATGTATCCTCCGCAAATCCTCAGGAATCTTCCCCAAAACGACTATGACATGAACCAGCTTGACCGCAATGATAAAGAACTGATTCTGGCCAGCTGGGAGGGAGGACAGGTTACGGTCGGGGAATATTTCACTCAGATTCAGAAGGTGAAGGCGTATGTGGAGCCGCCGAATGTTACCAACTATGATTCGCTCGCGGAATTTATTTTTCAGCTGAATGTCATGGATCTTCTGGCCTCCGAGGCCCGTCGGCGCGGATTGGAGAACGATCCGGATTTCCAGAAGAAACTGGAAGGATTCAAAGAAGTCGCCATGGCGGATATAATGAAAAACGATTCCATACAGATACCGAATCCGCCGGATGACGGTGAAATCAGGCAGTATTATGAGGACAACCTTGACGAATTTCGCGAACCTCCCTCGATTGATGTCTATGAAATTATGGTTCCGAGCCGTGAAGAGGCGCTGAAGTATAAACGCGAGATTAAATCTCTGGCAACGTTCAAAAAGATCGCCGCCGAGAAAACCGAACGGGCCGGAAAAAGGCAGGAAGAGGGACATCTCGGTTATATCCGCGAAAAATCATGGGGACGGTACTACCGCGCCGCCGAAGCGACGCCTCTTGGGGGCATTTCGGATATAATCGACGTTACTAACGGAATGTTCTCGATCCTGTATGTCCAGGATAAAAAAGGCGAATCTGTCAAGCAGTTCAATATGGTCAGGGGACAGATCGCCAGCCAGCTGGAACAGGAACGGTTCCACGAAGTGTTTTCCAATTGGGTGGAAATGAAGAAACAGGAAGTTAATATCGAGATCTTCGAGAATAATCTTCGTGCCAGTATTGACAGGACCAAATATGAAGATGTTCCGGAAGGCTCGCAGGGATAGGTAATTATGAAGAAATCATTTCTGATATTCTTTGCATTGCTGGTATTTGTGTCCGGTGCCGGGGCCCAGGAACCAATCGAAAAAATCATTGCGATAGTCGGAAACGAACCGATTCTATCGTCGGAGCTGGCGGCCCAGATTCAGTTGATGGCTATCCAGCAGGGAATACGGCCCAAAAATGAGGCAGAAGTCCGCCAATTCCAGGAACAGGTCCTCAACGATATTATTTCGGAAAGATTGCTCCTGATCGAGGCTAAAAAAGATACCATGATAAATGTCACCGATGATCAGATTGAGCGGGCAATTGACGATCACATTGCCAGCCTGATTGAGCAGTTTCCGTCGGAGGAAGTTTTCCTGAACGAACTCTCCCGTGAGGGTCTGACCCTGCGGGCTTTTCAGAAAAGACTCCGCCCGGAAATGGAAAATCAGCTTTTGAAGCAGCAACTGGTCAACCGGAAGCTTTCCAGTATCACGATTTCAAACCAGGAAGTATATGATTTCTATGAGCAGTACAGGGATTCCATCCCGGACCAGCCCGATGCGGTTCGTCTGGCTCATATCCTGCTGACTTTCCAGCCTTCGAAAACGACCGAGGATTCGATTCGTCAGATGGCCCAGGAGGTTCGCGAAAACGCCTCGGCCGGGGCGGAATTCGCGACTCTTGCAATTACACATTCCGATGGTCCCGGTGCTTTAACCGGCGGGGATCTCGGATTTATTTCGCGTGACGATGTCATTCCAGATTTCGGAAGGGTTGCATTCAATCTCGCGCCGGGTGAAATTTCGGGAGTATTTAGAACCCAGTACGGTTATCATATTGTCAAATGTGAAGCGGTTCAGGGAAATCAGGCACATCTGCGGCAGATTCTTTTTGAAGTCAAACCGACCGCGGTCGATTCGGCCCTGACCTATAAGCTTGTCGACTCTCTTTTAACCGAGATCAAGAATGGGGCCGATTTCAGGGAGCTGGCCAAGGTATATTCCGCCGATGACGATACCCGCAAGGCGGGAGGAGAGCTCGGATGGTTCGCGGTCAAGGATCTTCCGCCCGGTTTTCAGGACGCGGTTGCCGAGCTGGACGAAGTGGGCGACGTTTACGGCCCGGCCGCGTCGGAATACGGTCTTCATATTATCAAACTGATGGAGCGCCAGCAGGGGCGGGAAATTACCATCGAAAACGATTTTGATCAAATAAAGAATATGGCGCGCCAATCCAAAACGGGTGAAATGGTGGATAAGTGGATAAATGAAATCCGTGAAAACGTCTACGTCGATATCCGCCTTTTCGAAGAATAGAGATGCGGCTGGATTTATTTCTCTCACGGGTCGGCGTCGTCAAGAGGCGCACCATCGCCAAAGAAATGGCCGATAACGGCTTGATTCGTCTGAATGGAAGCCCGGCCAAGGCCGGCAAGGAAATCTCTGCAGGGGACATCATCCGTATCGGTGGAAACCGCCCCGTCGCGGTGGAAGTTCTCGAGGTCCCGGGGGGTTCAGTGAAGAAGGACGATCGAGAGAAGTATGTCAGAACACTGCCGTAGTTTGCGGTGGAGCCGTTGATATCGGAAAACTTCGAAATTTAAAGATAGATATTGATTTTTTTGCCCAAATAAACGAAATTAAGTTTCACTCATACGGAATATGAATAATAACAGATACAAAATTCGGAGTAAATGATGAAGATTACCGAGAAAACCAAGGATGATATTGTCATAATCGGTCTCGAAGGTAAAGTGATGGGCGGTCCCGATGCAACCGTGTTTCACGGAAAGCTGCATGAATATGCCAGTTCCGGCAAAAAGAAGATCATTGTCGATCTCGGAAAAGTGGAATGGATGAGTTCGGTTGGGCTGGGAATGCTGATTTCGGCGCTTACGACCATGAAAAACAACAAAGGCAAGCTCCTGCTGGCCAATGTAACCAAATCGATTGAATCTCTTCTGACCATTACCCGTCTTGTTACCATTTTTAAGACATTCGATTCGGTTGATGATGCTATCAAGGGATTTGATCAGGAATAAAGTTTCCTTTTATTAAATTTCCGGGGCGGTTTTCCGCCCCTTTTTTTTCTTTATTCTTGTCTGATCTTTCGTTTCAATTATATTCCCTCTCTTTGGAGAAATGAAATTGCAGAGTTTGTTGGATAATTTAAATCCGGTTCAGCTTGAAGCTGTCACTACTACCGAGGGTCCTCTCCTGGTCGTTGCCGGGGCCGGTTCCGGAAAAACCCGGGTTTTGACCAGCCGCGTGGCTTATATCATGATGGAATGTCTCGCCCGGCCCTCCAATATCCTCGCGGTGACCTTTACCAATAAAGCGGCCCGGGAGATGCGGGAACGGGTGATGACGCTTCTTGGTACCGAGATTCATGCCCTGACAATCTCGACCTTTCATTCATTCTGTGCCATGCTTCTCAGGAGAGAAGCGGAAGCAATCGGTTATCCGCGCAATTTTACGATCTTCGACGAGGATGACGCCCAGTCCCTGATCAGGCATTGTCTGGAAGAGCTCGATCTCTCAAAAACCCAGTTTACACCGCGGTCGCTGCGGAGGAAAATATCCGATGCCAAAAACCGTATGGAGGATGCTGAGGCCTTCGCCAGGACCGCTTCCGGCTATTTCGAAAGCAAAACCGCCGCTGTGTACAAATTGTATGAAAGCCGCCTTCAGCAGTACGGGGGGCTTGATTTCGACGATCTTATTTTCAAATCGGTGCGGCTCTTAGGCGGCCGGGAGGATATTCGTGAGAATTACCGAAACCGCTTTAAGTACATTCTGGTCGATGAGTACCAGGATACCAACCACACCCAGTATCAACTATTAAAATTGCTGGTCGGTGAGCACAAAAACATCTGTGTGGTTGGCGATGAGGATCAGTCCATTTACGGATGGCGGGGAGCCGATATTACCAATATCCTCAATTTTGAAAAGGACTTTCCGGGTGCGAAAGTCATCAAGCTGGAACAGAATTATCGTTCCACCGAGATTATCCTCAAAGCCGCCTCCGCCGTGATCGCCAACAACATCAACCGCAAGGACAAGGTTCTCTGGACCGAGCAGAAAGAGGGGGACCCGGTTCGGCTGATCATGACCGACAGCGCCTCCGATGAAGCGGCCGCGATTATCGGATATATCGAGCAGAACCGTTCGCGATACAAGCTCAAGGAGATGGCGATTTTGTACCGGACCAACGCCCAATCCCGGGCATTCGAAGAACACCTCCGGCGCCTTAACCTGCCATACCAGATAATCGGCGGAGTGTCGTTCTATCAGCGCAAGGAAATCAAAGATCTCGTCGCCTATTTGAAGCTGATCGCCAACCCGACCGATGATGTTTCGTTTCGGAGGATCATCAACTATCCCCGCCGGGGAATCGGGGATGCCAGTATCGCGAAGCTCCGTGAATTCTCCGACGGTCTCGGTATGTCGCTTTTGGAAGCATCATCCCGGGTAGAAAATTGTCCCGAACTGGGGAGCCGTCCAACCAAACTGCTGAAAGATTTCGCGGACTGGATTAAAGAATACTTTGAAATGAAAGTGAGCGAAGATATTGCAACTATCGCCCAGCGCCTGATTGATGATCTCAAGCTTGCCGAGCATCTCATCAAAGAGGACAACCTGATCGGGCAGGAGCGGGTTAAGAATATCGAGGAGTTCGTCAACGCCGCCGATGAATTCACGGCGCACTCCGAGGAACCGACGCTTGATAATTTCCTTGCCGAGATTTCGCTCTATACCGATCTCGATGAATACCGTGAAATAGAGGATAAACTGACTCTCATGACGCTTCATGCCGCCAAGGGACTGGAATTTGACGCGGTCTTCATGGTCGGGCTCGAAGAAGGGCTGTTCCCGCTCGGGATGACACTCGACAACCCGATGGCGCTCGAGGAGGAGCGGCGGCTGTTTTATGTCGGCGCCACCCGGGCCAAACGGAGTCTATATATATCTTTTGCCGGCAACCGGGGACGATTTGGCGACATGGACTCCATGCCGTCGCGTTTCATCAAGGAGCTCCCGCCGTCCCTGGTCGAAAAGGAGGACCGCCGCAGTTATGTGCGAAACGGCTACAGCCGTCCGCAGGGAACGCTCTTCTCCAAGCCGGACAAACCCGGGATCGACGAAGATGGTTATCATTATGAGTACGAAGAGGATGAAATTCTTCGGGTCGGCCGAATTGTGCAGCACGCCACCTTCGGACGGGGCAAAGTAACCAAGGTCGAAGGATCGGGCGAATCGCTCCGGGTGGAAATTTACTTTACGGGAATCGGCCCGAAAAAGATCATGCCCCGGTTCGCCAAACTTCAGATTATCGGATAAATCCCCCAGTCTCCATTTCATTTCGAAACATCCTGTACCAAATCTGTGCTAAATGAAGAGGGTGATAGTGACGATATTTGACATATCGAAATTACATTCAACCCCCGAATCTTTCTAAATGTGAAAGGTAAATGAATGGAAAAAGTCAGTCCCAAAGAGATTGTTTCCGGGATCAGTCAAATCGGAGCGCTTCCGCAGACTCTGGCCGCTATTCTGAAGGTTCTGAATGACGCGAACGCGGGCGCGAAGGATATCGCCGGGGTAATCTCGGCCGATGTTTCCCTGACCACCCTGGTTCTCAAGATGGTCAATTCCGCTCATTACGGACGACACCGTCGGGTTGCCCGGATATCGGAAGCGGTTACGGTAATGGGAATCAACAGTCTCAAAGTATTGGCCCTCTCCAGCTCGGTATTCAGCATGATGAGCCGCAAGGAACTGGCGGAACGACACAGTATCAAAAGAATCTGCCGTCACCTGATCGAGGTTGCGGCGACCGGCCGGAGGATCTCCGAAGAATCCGGATGCGGCGATCCCGAAGAGGCTTTCGTGGCGGGAATGCTGCATGATGTCGGGGTCATTATTATGATCCTCTATTTCCAGGAAAAATATTTCGATTTGATTGCCAATGTCCACGCCCGCAGGCAGGGCATCCTGAAAGCGGAGAAGGATGTTTTCGGATGTACTCACTGCGAAGTCGGGGAAGAGCTGGTTGAAAGCTGGAAACTCCCCAAGAAACTCGCTTTCGTGGCCGGGAATCATCATAATCCCGATGCCGCGAGGATTATCCCTGACGACGCCGCGTTGAACGATATTATTGCCCTGGCGGATCGGATCACGCTCGGCCCGTTCGAAGAAATTCAGCCCGATATCGAAAGCAATATTGAGTTTATTCATACCGTTTCGGGCCGGTTGAATTTGAATTACGACAGCTTGAACGATATCCGCAAAGAGTCGATCGTGCAGTCGATCAAACTGGCCCAGTACCTGGAACTTGATACCGGCGATTTGATCGACATTCTTTCGGACGCCAACAGCAAACTGGCGGAGCTGTATATTTCTCTCGAAAGACTCTATCTCGAAAAGCAGGATCTTCAGAAACAATTGATCTCCGGCGAAAGGTCCGCAGAGCCGGTAAACTTCTAAAGCGGCCATTTATCTCCAGGACATTCTTTCGGCAAAATATGATCCCGGGTTCTCATTGGAGAATTCGGGATTTTTTTATTTTTCTCCAAAAAAAGGTTCATATCGACACGGTTATTGATTAAATTGGATGTCGGCCCAAAAATAGGATATTGGATTGAAAGATGAAGATTAACTACGGCGAAGAAAAATTAGAAATAAAACCGAGCCTTCCGGTCCTTCCACTCCGGGACATAGTCATTTTTCCGCATATGATATACCCTCTCCTCGTGGGACGGCAGTTTACCATATCGGCTCTCCAGGAATCGATGGTTCTCGATAAGCATATCTTTCTCTGTTCGCAGAAAAGCCCTTCGATCGAGAACCCGACCCGCGAGGACCTCCATCAGACCGGTGTCATTGCACGAATCCTGCAGGTAATGAAACTCCCCAATGGAACTCTTAAAGTTCTCGTGGAGGGGCTTATACGGGGCAGGATCAAGACCTTTAAAAAGACCGGCGGTTATTTTACCGCCAGGATTCAGACTATCCCGGTCGATAAGTCGCGCGACAAGGAGACCGAAGCGCTTTCGCGGATGGTTTCGGAGCTGTTCACGCAGTATGTCCGGATGAACCGCCGCGTTCCGGAAGAAATCCTTCTTTCGGTCTCGGCGATTGAGGATTATCAGCGTCAGGCCGACACCATTGCCGCCCATTTACTTTTAAAAATGGAGAGCAAACAGGAAATCCTGGGATTGGAAACGGTTAAAGAGCAGCTTTCCAAGCTTTCCGAAATACTCCGTTCCGAAATCGAGATTCTTCAACTCGAGCAAAAAATCGACGGTACTGTTCGGGAATCCCTGTCAAAGGACCAGAAAGAATTCTACCTCAAACAGCAGCTGAAGGCCATCAAGGAAGAACTGGGGCAGGGCGAAGATACTTCGAACGAAGTCGATGATCTTCTTGACCGTCTGTCCAAGACCAAGGCGCCGGCCGAGGTCAAAGAGAAAGTCGAAGAAGAGATCGAAAAACTCGCCAAGATGCATCCATATTCCGCCGAATCGGCGGTCGTCCGGGGATACGTCGATTGGGTTCTCGGACTTCCCTGGGGTATTTATACCGAGGATCGTCAGAATTTCAAGCGGGTCAAAAAGATTCTCGACGGCGATCATTACGGTCTCGATAAAGCCAAGAAAAGAATTCTGGAGCATCTCGCGGTCCTCAAAGTGGCCGGTAAAGTCAAGGGCCCGATATTATGCCTGGTCGGTCCTCCCGGCGTGGGAAAAACCTCGGTGGGACGTTCTATCGCACGTGCCCTCGATCGCAAGTTCGCCCGGATGTCGCTGGGGGGGATACATGATGAGGCTGAAATCAGGGGACACCGCCGAACCTATATCGGATCGCTTCCGGGGCGGATCATACAACTGCTGAAGAAAGCCGGCTCGGCCAACCCGGTCTTTCTGCTCGACGAAGTCGATAAAATCGGCCGGGATTTTCGGGGCGACCCGGGCGCGGCCCTTCTGGAAGTGCTCGACCCGGAACAGAATTACGCTTTCTCGGATAATTATCTCGAGATCGAATTCGATCTCTCGAAGGTGCTGTTCATCACTACCGCCAATTCCACCTCCGGCATTCCGCGGCCGCTCCTGGATCGCATGGAGATAATCCGCCTGCCCGGCTACCTTGAACATGAGAAGCTGAATATTCTCAAAAACTATCTTTTGCCGAAGGTCAAAGAGGAGCTCGGTCTGGAAAAATATAAAATTGAACTGACCGATGCCGCTGTGTATGAAATCATCCAGGAGCACACCAAGGAATCCGGCGTGCGCGAACTGGAACGGAAGTTGAACGAATTGCTTCGCAAAGTCTCCCAGCAGTTGGCTGAGGGAAGCCGGAAACGGACTTTTCGCTTCGGCGCAGGGAAAATCAACGAATTACTCGGTGCTCCCAAATACCTCGCGACCGATATCAAGCTGAAACCCCAGCCCGGATATGCAGTCGGCCTGGCCTGGACCGAAACCGGGGGAGAAGTCCTTCCGATCGAGGTTTCGCTGATGAAGGGGACCGGTAAACTGACCCTGACCGGGAAACTTGGTGAAGTGATGCAGGAGTCGGCCGCGGCCGCTCTTTCATATATCAGGAGCAGGGCCATGCGTTTCGGCCTGGCAAACGAATTTTTTGATACCCTTGAGATACATATCCATGTTCCCGAAGGGGCCGTTCCGAAAGACGGTCCGTCGGCGGGGGTAACTCTGCTGACCGCGGTTTTGTCGGCATTGACCCGTAAAGCTATCCGTTCCAAACTGGCCATGACCGGCGAAATAACGTTAACCGGCGATGTTCTTGCCATCGGGGGGCTGAACGAAAAACTCCTCGCGGCCAAACGTTCCGGCATTACCGATGTCATCATCCCCTGGCGGAATAAAAAGGACCTTCCGGAACTCCCTAAAGAGCTGAAAGAGGGATTGAAGCTTTTCCCCGTAAAGCGTATCGATGATGTCGTCAAACTCGCTTTTAACGGTCGCCCGAAATTAAAGGCGAGCGCCGGGGTCAGGGCAAAGAAAAAGTAAATTTTTGATAGTACGGTGATAAGCGGGTATTATTACCCGTAAATAGAAACATGCCAAATACCGTTGAATTCTATCGGTCTTTCAGTAATGTCAACGATATTCCATTCGAAAACCGGGCGCAAATCGCTTTTGCCGGAAGATCCAATGTCGGGAAATCGTCACTGTTGAACCGTCTTGCCGGCCAGAAGAAACTGGCCAAGACTTCCAAGACTCCCGGACGAACCCGCCTGATTAATTTTTTTCTCGTCGATAACAGATTCTATTTCGTGGACCTTCCGGGGTACGGCTACGCCAAAGCCTCGAAAAAAGACAAAGCGGTCTGGAGCGCCCTTGTTGAAAGTTATTTCCAAAAGCGGGAGAACCTGAAAGGACTGATTCTTCTGCTTGACTGCCGCCATGAACCGACCGGCGATGACCAGCTGATGATCGACTGGCTCGAGGCCAACGGTGTTCATTACATTATTGCGATGACAAAGGCGGACAAGCTCAGCCGGGGGAAACTTCTCTCCCGGCAGAAGCAGTTTGAAAAAAGGTTCGAAACCGAAGTGATTCCATTTTCCGCCAACAGCGGAATCGGGAAAAAGGAACTCTGGGGCTGGATCGAAAAGGCGGTCGAGGGGCCATCCAACTGAAATTAATAAGAGAGGTTTATATGTCGAAAAATGTTATTGTGGTCGGATGCCAGTGGGGCGATGAAGGTAAAGGAAAGGTTGTCGATCTTCTCGCCGAGCGCTCCGATGTAATCGCCCGCTTTCAGGGGGGAGCCAATGCCGGGCATACTATTCACGCCGGCAACCGGAAACTGATCCTGCATCTTATCCCATCCGGGGTGACCTATCCCGATAAGACCTGCTATATTGGCAATGGTGTAGTGGTTGACCTTTTCGGCCTTATCGAAGAACTGGAAGCGCTTGGGGCCCTCGGAATTGAGACCAGGGGAAGGCTCTTTCTCTCGTCATCGGCCAATCTCGTCATGCCGTACCATAAGTTAATCGACTCGATCGAAGAAAAGAAGCGGGGAGGGGATGGAATCGGGACGACCCTTCGCGGTATCGGACCGGCCTATCGCGATAAAATTGAACGATGCGGAATTCGCATGGCGGACCTGTTTGTACCCGATCGTCTCCGTCAAAAGCTCGACAACCAGAAAAAATTGAAAGCGGAATATTTGACCGGATCGGATGACGAGCGGGCCGACTTGAAGAAGACCTTTGACGATATCATGGCGGTTGCACCGCGCTTCAAAGACTGCATCGTTAATGTCTCACTGGAACTTGCCAATCACTGGCATAAAGGTGATTCAATCCTGTTTGAGGGAGCCCAGGGAGCCATGCTCGATGTCGATCTCGGAACATACCCTTTCACAACCTCATCGAATACCACTGTCGGCGGGGCCCTGACAGGACTCGGCATCGGCCCCCGCATGTTCGATGAAATCGTCGGGGTCGTCAAAGCCTATACGACACGGGTTGGCGGAGGTCCTTTTCCGACCGAACTGATCGACGATGTCGGTATCTCCCTGCGTGAAGCGGGGGCCGAGTACGGCGCCACTACCGGGCGCCCCCGGCGAACAGGATGGCTCGATCTGGTGCTCTTGAAACATGCCTGCCGTATTAACGGAATCGAAAAACTGGCCGTCACCAAGCTCGATGTCTTAAGCGGTTTCGATAAAATCAAGGTCTGCACTTCATACCGGAGAGATGGCAATAAATATGACGAAATCCCGCTCGATCATACCGACCTGTCGAACCTGGAGCCGGTTTATGTCGAACTTGATGGGTGGAAGAGCGATATTTGCGGGATGACCGATTATTCCAAACTTCCCGCCAAAGCCAAAAGCTATTTGGAATACGTTGCGGACTTCCTGAAAGTCAAAATCGGGCTGGTTTCGACCGGTCCGAAACGGGAAGATACCATCATGGTCGACCTTTGATGGAAATATTCGTAGATTTCTACGAGTAAATAAATGGACAATTCTGGTCGCAGGGGGCGTCCCGGCAGCTTCTGCTGATCCTGCGTTGAAATTTCGTATGAATTTACGAAAAAGTTGTCGGGCGGATTTTTATCAGTTTTCTTGCTGTTCTTGTAAGGCTATGACAATCAATATATTACGATGTCGATGATGTCTTCTTTTCGGCCATGGCATTAGCCTTGCTATATTTATGGTTCGGTTGACGGTCGTTTTTAGCTTCCTTTTA
>Ga0272443_10006336_pt1 | contig 11775 bp, 8 predicted proteins | sample SSMAcet12_FD_193581 | JGI IMG/M metagenome (GOLD analysis project Ga0272443, IMG submission 193581) | Marine sediment archaeal communities from Little Sippewissett salt marsh, Falmouth, MA, United States - SSM-Acet-12 | ecosystem: Environmental > Aquatic > Marine > Wetlands > Sediment ... | reverse complement strand
TCCTTTGGCTGCTACCGGATAATATCCTTCTGTACTTTCAACCAAATCATCAGTACCCAAACATTTTACAGGTATAATCTCTTTCATTAGTGTACGGCCCCATCCGCCTTTTCCTCCTTCACCGGAAAACGACAGCCAGCCTCCCATAAAAATTACACTTTTACCTGCCTTTACTGCTTCATTTGTCAGGCGTGTACGATCAGGAAATGTTAATGTTCCTTTTCCCAACTTTTCACGATCGAAAAAACTCGGTGCCAACTGGAAGTTTTTAGCTTCAATATCGCTAAAAACAATTACATCATATTCTTCCAGAATTTTTTCATACTCGCCCGGACCAAGTTTATAAAAATCCCATGCCGGAACTGAATTAACCTCATGTTCTCCTGAAGACTGAAAAGCCTTCATCAGCCATTCGCCATAATTAAAAATGTCAATCCCTTTATACTCATAGTTAAAGGGCGACTCAGCAAATATGGGCCCCATTAAAACGGCCCAATCTCCCACGTAATAAATTTTAGCCATAATTTTATCTCTTTTGTTTAAAAAATTCCTGTATTAGTTCAGCACATTCAATCTCCATAATACCACCAACAACTTCAGTTTTTGGATGAATTGCGTTTTTAGCAAATTTTTTGAATCCTCTTTTTTCATCATGTGCTCCAAATACTATTTTACCAATTTGCGACCAGCCCAACGCACCAGCACACATTACACAAGGTTCGAGCGTGACATGCATAACACAATCGGTTAGGTATTTACCTCCCAATAAATTTGCTGCAGCCGTAATAGCCTGCATTTCAGCATGTGCCGTTACATCATTTAACGTCTCGGTTAAATTGTGAGCTCTTGCTATAATTTTCCCGTTTGAAACAACCACAGCCCCAACCGGAATTTCTCCTTTCTCATAAGCCAGCAAGGCTTCAGAGAAGGCTTTTTTCATAAAATATTCGTCGTTAAATGGTTCAATCATAGAAATCCGAAACGCTGTTAAAATTTACCATTAAAATTGCTAAAATATCCTTATTTTCGCAACCAAAATTAATAAAGATAAAATGTACAGATCTCATAAATGTGGGGAACTTCGCATAGAAAATTTGCATAATGAAGTGATTTTAGCTGGTTGGGTGCAACGAATCCGTGACCTGGGAGCAATGACCTTTATCGATTTGCGCGACCGATATGGCATCACTCAGTTGGTAATTGACGAGAATACTGATGAAGAAGTAGTAAAGCAATTGGAAGGAATTGGACGTGAATTTGTAATCCAGGCAAAAGGTAAGGTTCGTGAACGTCAGAGTAAAAACAAAAACATACCAACCGGGGATATTGAAATAGCCGTATCTGAAATAAAAGTTTTAGGTCCTTCTGAAATTCCACCCTTTACCATTCAGGATGATACGGATGGTGGTGATGATCTTAGAATGAAATACCGTTATCTGGACCTCAGACGTAATCCTGTTCGTGAAAACCTGATTCTTCGGGCAAAAATGGCTCATGCGGTTCGCAGTTACCTGAACTCAAAAGATTTTATTGAAACAGAAACTCCTGTTCTTATTAAATCAACTCCTGAAGGTGCACGCGATTTTATCGTTCCTTCAAGAATGAATGAAGGTGAGTTTTACGCCTTGCCACAGTCACCGCAAACATTTAAACAGTTGCTTATGATAGCCGGTTTTGACCGCTACTACCAGATTGTAAAATGTTTCCGCGATGAAGACCTCCGTGCCGACCGTCAGCCTGAATTTACACAAATTGACTGTGAGATGTCATTCGTTGAACAAAAAGATGTTCTGGACACATTTGAAGGATTAACAAAATACATGTTTAAGGAAGTTCTCAATGTCGAGATCGAAGATTTCCCCTGGATGCCTTATTCCGAAGCCTTGGAAAAATACGGATCTGATAAACCTGACATACGTTTTGAGATGCTGATCAGTGATCTGACAGAAACTGTGAAAGGAAACAATTTTGTGGTTTTTGATTCAGCTGAATACATTGGAGCTATTTGTGCAAAAGGTTGTGCAACATACACCCGTAAGCAACTGGATGACTTAACCAACTGGGTTAAACGTCCACAAATTGGAGCTAAAGGTTTGGTGTATGTAAAATGCAATGAAGACGGTTCCTATAAATCGTCAGTAGATAAATTCTACGAGCAGGAAGACCTGAAAGTCTGGGCAGAAAAAACAGGTGCCCAAGCAGGTGATTTGATTGTGGTAATGTCTGGTGATAAAGACCATACTCTGGGAGCCATTGGAGAGCTTCGTCTTGAAATGGGTAACCAGCTCGGCTTACGTAATAAAAACACCTATAAACCGCTTTGGGTGGTTGACTTCCCGCTTTTGGAATGGGATGAAGAAAGCCAGCGTTTCCACGCTATGCACCATCCGTTCACTTCACCTAAACCTGAAGATATTGATTTAATGGATACCGATCCTGGTAAAGTGCGAGCCAATGCCTACGACCTGGTAATTAATGGTGTTGAGATTGGTGGGGGTTCAGTCCGGATTTTTGACTCGGCTCTGCAGGCAAAAATGTTTAAGTTACTTGGTTTTACGCAGGAAGAGGCTCAGGCACAGTTTGGTTTCCTGATGGATGCCTTTAAATACGGTGCTCCTCCTCACGCAGGTATTGCATTTGGTTTCGACCGTTTGGTTTCGTTGTTTGCCGGATTGGATACCATCCGCGATGTGATTGCATTTCCAAAAAACAACTCCGGTCGAGATGTAATGATCAATTCTCCATCTCCAATCGCTGCTGAGCAACTGGAAGAATTATATCTCAAGTTGGATTTGAGAGAAAAAGAATAAATTTTCTGTCATTTCGACGACTCAGGAGGCGAAATCTTTACAACGATTGGAAACTCTTTCATCACTTAAAATATTAACAGGAGCTTTCGGGCTCCTTTTTTTGTCTCACCTAATTATTTTACTGATATTCTTATTATACAAAATAGTTTTTTGTAACTTTTTGTTTTAAAAAAATTTAAGGAATTTCTATACTCAATTATTACCACATATTTCAGAACTCGATTCAAAAAAACTATAATCATGAGAAAAACTGCATTTTCCCTATTGGCTGTTGTACTGGTATTTTTAACTGCCTGTGCACCCAATGAACAATTTAAAACCGGCGAAAAATACCATGGTTTTACACTGGTAGAAAAGAAATTCGTGGAAGAAGTAAATGCCGATTGTTTGCTTTTTAAACACGACAAAAGCGGTGCACGACTCTTAAAGATCGCAGCCGAAGATCCGAACAAACTTTTTAACATTGCTTTTAAAACCGCGCCTGAAACTGATTATGGGACACCACACATTATGGAACATTCAGTTCTTAATGGTTCAAAAAACTTTCCGGTAAAGAGCCCGTTTGATGTGCTGATGAAAGGGTCGTTAAATACATTTCTGAATGCCATGACAGGCGCTGATATAACTACTTATCCTGTAGCCAGCATGAACGACAAAGATTATTTTAATCTTATGCATGTTTACCTTGATGCCGTTTTAAATCCGCTAATTTACGATGATCCAAAAATACTTCAACAGGAAGGATGGCATCATGAATTGGAAAGTAAAGATGGCGATGTTGTTTATAAAGGTGTTGTATATAACGAAATGAAAGGTGCATATTCAAGTCCGCGCAGAGAACTGAGCTACCAGATCAACAAAATTCTCTTTCCAGATAATACCTACGGGGTTTCTTCAGGCGGATATCCAACCGAAATACCAAAACTCACCTACGACCATTTCGTTAATTTTCATAAAAAATATTATCACCCCGGAAACAGTTATATCCTGTTGTATGGTGATGCAGATTTAAATAAAGAACTTGAGTTTATTGATGCTGAGTACCTTTCAAATTATGAGTTATCAGATCAGAAAGTTCAGATTCCACTGCAAAAACCATTTGATAAAATTAAGGAAGCTGAAGGAACTTATGCAGTTCCTGATGGTGCTCCAACAGATAACCAGACTTTTTTGAGCCTGACCTTTGTATCCGGGCACAGCACAGATCGTGCCTTGGCAATGACTTTCGACGTGATTTCTGAAGCCTTGGTGAACCATGAATCAGCACCGCTTCGCCTTGCAATTCAGGAAGCTGGAATTGGTCGCGATGTTCGGGCATCGTTTAGTGAAGCCAAACAAAATACCTTTCAGATTACTGTGCAAAATGCCAATCCTGAAGACAAAGACAAATTCAGAGAAATAGTTTTCAGTACAATGAAAAAGGTATCTGAAGAAGGCTTTGATAATGAAATGGTGGAAGGAATATTAAACCGTATGGAATTTAACCTGAAAGAAGGAAATACACCACACAAAGGATTAATGTATTTAATGCAAACATATCAACCGTGGTTTTTTGCTGACGATCCTTATTTGGGTTTGGAGTTTGATAAACCTTTGACGGAAGCTAAAAAAGCTTTGGATACTAATCTACTGGAAACAACCATCAGTAACTATCTGGTGAATAATCCTCATGCTGTATTAATGGTATTAAAGCCTGAACCAGGGTTACAGGCAAAAATTGATGAGGCTACAAAAAAAGAACTCGATGAGTTTAAAGCCGGTCTGAATAATGAAGAAAAGGAAAAATTGATTGCCGAGACCAAAACCCTGATAGAACATCAGAAACGTGAAGATACTCCTGAAGCCCTGGCTACCATTCCCATGTTGGAGCTGACTGATATAAGTCCTGAAGTTGAATGGTTTACTGTATATGAAAAATCAGTTGCGGATGTTCAAGTAATTCATCACAATGCTTTTACCAATGGCATTTTATATAGTAACATGTTTTTTGATATCCGTGTTTTACCCAAAGAACTAGTTCCTTATGTTCGTCTGTTAACCTCCGTTTTGGGAAAACTAAATACTGAAAATTACAGTTATGGTGAACTGGATAACGCATTAAACATTCACACCGGTGGTTTTAGTACTTATACCACAAATTATTTTGAAGATCTGGACGATAATAAATTATTGCCAAAGTTTGTGGTTTTTTCAAAGGCAACAAACGAAAAGGCCGGAAAAATGTTTGAATTAACCGATGAAGTAATCCATACATCGAAGTTTGATGATACTGAAAGGTTAAAAGAGTTGGTAACACGTCATCAGGCAAGAGTTGAATCTGACATAAAAAATAATGGTTTAGGTTATGCGATGACCCGTCTCAGATCATATTACTCGAATACAGGAATGTATCGCGAGCAGATGAACGGGTTGGATTATTATCGTTTTATCACCGACTTGTCAGAAAATTTCCATGATAAGAGTGACGAAATTATTGCTAATCTTGAGCGTACAGCTGATCTTTTGTTTGCAAAGGAAAACCTGATTGCCGGAATTACCTGCAATGATGGTGACTTTGGTGACTACTCGACAGCCATGGAAACTTTTGCCGGCTCGTTAAAAGAAGATCCGGTTTCCTTTAATGACTGGAAATTTGATGTAAACAAAAAAAATGAAGGTTTAAAAACTGCATCGAAAGTACAATATGTTGTGCAGGGATACGACTTTAAAAAGCTGGGTTACGATTACACCGGGAAAATGAAGGTGCTTAATCAGATACTCTCAACTGACTGGTTACAAAACCAGGTTCGTGTAATTGGTGGAGCTTATGGCGGATTCTCAGGAATCAATGAAAACGGAAATGTATTTTTCGCTTCCTACCGTGATCCAAACCTCAAAGAAACCCTTGAAACCTACGATAAAACACCGGGATATCTGGATGAATTTAAAGCTGACGAAAAAACAATGACCCGTTATATTATCGGAACAATTTCACAAATTGACGGTCCTATGACGGCTTCGCAAAAAGGAACACGTGCATTTGAGTATTATTTCCAGAACATCACACCGGAATGGCTAAAAGCTGAGCGTGAAGCCATTCTCTCGACTACTGCCGATGACATAAAAGGTATGAAGAAGATGTTAGAAGATGTTCTTGCACAGGATGCACTTTTTGTTTATGGGAACGAACAAAAAGTACAGGAAAACAACGACTTGTTTGGTGAAGTAATTGGTCTTAATGATTAAAGTTATTTCGAAACAAAAAAAGACCCGATCCGTATTCTCAATGAATACGGATCGGGTCTTTACTTTTTTTGAACATTAAACTCTTAACTGCAGCGCTTACCAGCTTCCGCCGGCACCACCGCCGCCGAAACTTCCGCCACCAAAGCCACCGAAGCCGCCTCCGCCAAAACTTCCACTTCCGGATGAGAAATTACCAAATGAGCCTGATGAGCGATTACTTCCTGACATCATACCCATGGCCAACCAAAACGGAAGACTGCGGCCGGGTGAATAAAACCTGCGTCTGCGACTTCTGCCAAATAATACAATAAGTCCGATAAAAAAGAGTAAACCCAAAATAGATCCGCCTCCGCTGCCAGACTCTACTCTTTCCTGATAATCTTCTGCCGTATACTCGCCCCTGGTTATTTCCATAATTACATTTATTGCGGCAGCCAGGCCTCCGTAGTAATCATTCTCCTTAAACCGGGGAATCATCTCAGCCTCAACGATATCACGATTCAGCAGAGCATCCGGCAAAACACCTTCCATGCCATATCCTGTTGATATATAAACTTCGCCACGGCTTTCTCTTGTTTTCGGTTTCAACAAAATCACCAATCCATTATCCTTTCCTTCCTGCCCAACACCCCAGGCCTCTCCCAAACGCTGACCATATTCTGCTTTATCGTAACCACCCAGGTCAGCAACCGTTACAACCACAATCTGCGTTGAAGTCTGACGGGCAAACTGACTCAATACATTTTCCATTTGGTTAACCTCATTTTCAGCAAGCACATTGGCAAAATCGTTCACCAAAAGTGCCGGCTTTGGCCTTTCCGGTATCTGGGCGATCAAAACTGTTGTTAAACCTGTAAAAACCAATAATAATGTTATAATCTTTTTCATGATATTTAATTAACCCCCTCTGCCTTCCTACCTACTCTCTTTAGGCAGGCATCTCCTCCAGATTAGGGGAGAAAAAAGCGGAAGGTTTATTTTTTATTTATCTCCAAACGAAATTTCATCTGAAAGTTCATTTACATCATCCTGCTGGTAAGGAAAATGCTTCTTTAATTGTTCTCCTGCCATAATTATTCCATCAGCAAGTCCTTCAGCATATAAACCTTCTTTTAGCTTTGAAATGACGGTATCTTTTGTTGTTTCCCAAAAGTTTTCAGGTACTTTAGCATTTATCCCTCCATCACCAAGAATCGCAAACTTTTTATTTTTCAATGCCAGGTAAAACAAAACACCATTCCGAAGCTCGGTTTTATGCATTTCCAGTTTTTCAAAAATATAAGCAGCACGATCAAGCACATCCTCTTTACAGCTGTTCTCTATGTGTACCCGTATTTCTCCTGAGGTATTGGTTTCAGCAACCCGGATAGCATTGGTGATTTGCAACTTATTTTCTTCTGTAAAATATTTATGAACACCCATAATTTGTCTGTTTAAAATTGTACTTCAGGAGCTTGCTCAGCCCCCTGCTGTGCTTCAAAATAAGTTTTCTTTTCAAAACCAAACCATCCGGCATAAATTACCCTCGGAAATTTTCGGATATACGCATTGTAAGTCTGAGTGGTTTGATTAAACTTGCGACGTTCGGTAGCAATTCGGTTTTCGGTACTTTCCAGTTGAATTTGCAAATCTCTGAAATTCTGATTGGCCTTCAGGTCAGGATACCTTTCTACAACAACCATCAAGCGACTTAACGCCGAAGACAAACCCTCCTGTGCCTGATTAAATTGTTGTAAAGTCTGTGGATTTAAATTTGTAGGATCAACAGTTACAGAAGTTGCTTTTGAACGTGCTTCAATAACTCCGGTTAAAGTTTCCTGTTCGTGGGCAGCATAACCTTTTACAGTATTTACCAAATTGGGTATTAGATCAGCACGACGCTGATATACATTTTCAACCTGTGCCCATTGCGATGTAACCTGTTCATCCATTTCAACCATTTTGTTGTATCCACAACCTGAAAACAGAAAGGCACTAACTACAACTAATAAAACAATTCTTAATTTCTTCATTTTATATTTATTTGATATTTACTTTTTATGACCAATTTTATACTTTCCAAAAGTATTATAAATGATTAATACCATTCTTCAAAGCGATGATTATTTAACAATCTATCTATACACCCATTTTTGATAAATTTTGTAGCTTGAATTTTACAACATTTACCAAAAATCTACGCATTACTTCCATCATAAAACAACGCCCTAAACAACTATGTTTGTTATATTATTACTATTCAAATTCAAATACTAGCTATCCTCTTTATTACAAATATTTTCAAAATGTGTTAAATATCAGCACTAAATTCGGGGAAAGGCAATAATTTACCGTCGGATTTCATAAAATTCAAGATGATTAGATTTTGAAAATTGAGATTTAAGAAAGAGAATCATTAAAACCAGCAATGATGAACGATTTCAAAAAAGCCATACTACAGGGAATTCCTGAGGAATTGCCAATTCCCAAACCATACGACACAAAAATCAACCATGCACCAAAAAGAAAAGACATTCTTTCAACCAAAGAGAAGAAGCTGGCTTTAAAAAATGCTTTGCGTTATTTCTCCGAAGAGTTTCATGCCGTACTTGCCCCAGAGTTTCTAAGCGAGTTAAAGCGGTTCGGAAGAATTTACATGTACCGTTTTCGTCCTGATTATAAAATGTATGCCCGCCCCATAGATGAATACCCGGCTAAATCGAAACAGGCTGCAGCAATTATGCTGATGATACAGAATAACCTGGATTATGCTGTGGCACAACACCCGCACGAATTGATAACATATGGAGGTAACGGTGCTGTATTTCAAAACTGGGCGCAGTACCTGATTACTATGAAATACCTTGCTGAAATGACCGATAACCAAACGCTGGTGATGTATTCAGGTCACCCGATGGGACTGTTCCCTTCACACAAAAATGCACCACGGGTGGTAGTTACCAATGGAATGGTAATTCCAAATTATTCTGGACGTGATGATTACGAAAGAATGAATGCTCTTGGTGTTTCGCAGTACGGGCAAATGACTGCCGGTTCGTACATGTATATCGGGCCCCAGGGCATCGTTCACGGAACTACAATTACGGTTATGAATGCAGCCCGTTTACATTCACCCGGAGATTTTGGCGGAAAGATTTTTGTGACCAGCGGTTTGGGAGGCATGTCAGGTGCCCAGCCAAAAGCCACCGTTATTGCAGGAATGATTTGTGTGGTTGCCGAAATCAATCCAAAAGCTGTTGAAGTTCGCCACAGCCAGGGTTGGGTAGATGAAGTTTATACAAATCTGGATAAACTGCTTTCAAGAATACTCAATGCACAAAATAACAAGGAAGTCGTTTCACTGGCTTACCAGGGAAATATAATCGACCTGTGGGAAAAACTGGCCAAAGAAAATATAAAAATTGAACTGGGGTCTGACCAGACTTCGCTGCACAATCCGTTTGCAGGCGGCTACTACCCTGCCGGTTTGAGTTTTGAAGAATCGAACCGGATGATGGCTGAAAAACCGCAGCAGTTTAAGGAAGAAGTATATAAGTCGTTACGCCGACATGTCTCAGCAGTGAATAAGCTTACAAAAAACGGAATGTATTTCTGGGATTATGGAAATGCCTTTTTGTTGGAAGCCGGCAGAGCCGGTGCAGAAATTACCGATAAAGAAGGTGAATTTATTTACCCGTCTTATGTGCAGGACATTATGGGACCACTGTTTTTTGATTACGGATTTGGCCCCTTCCGTTGGGTTTGTACATCAGGCGATCCAAAAGATCTGGAGATTTCAGATAAAATAGCTTCTGAAGTTCTTTCTAGGTTAGCCCAAAATGCACCTACTGAAATTACAAAACAAATGGAAGATAATATCCACTGGATTAATGAAGCAGGCAAAAACAAGCTGGTAGTTGGTTCGCAGGCACGTATTTTATATGCCGACTGTAATGGTCGCACACAAATTGCTAAAGCCTTTAATGATGCTATACGTGATGGTAAGATTTCTGCTCCGATAGTTTTGGGGCGAGATCACCATGATGTTTCGGGCACCGATTCACCGTATCGTGAGACTTCAAATATTTACGATGGCTCTTCATTTACTGCAGATATGGCGATTCAGAATTTTGTGGGAGACAGTTTCAGAGGAGCTACCTGGGTGTCGTTACATAACGGTGGTGGTGTTGGCTGGGGCGAAGTAATTAATGGTGGTTTTGGAATGACCATTGATGGTACACCCGAAGCCGAAGAACGTCTGATAATGATGTTGCACTGGGATGTAAACAATGGAATTGCACGACGCAGCTGGGCCCAAAATAAACCGGCCCGTTTTGCCATTGAAAAGGCCATGAAAGAAAACCCGGAATTGAAAGTAACACTACCTAACGAAACGAGTGATACCTTGTTGGATGGTTTAATTTAATTTCATTTTTTAGCTGCGGATGTACGAATATTTACCTTAGCTATAACGCGGAAAATTTGTATTTTAAATAATATTACAAGGCAGTAGCAAAAGCATACAAACTTAAATATAATAAACTCAACGCATAAAAAACATAGGAAAGAAAATACTAAATTTGAACAACCAAACTTTATTATACGTCTTGGGAATTGAACAGGTATATTAACACGAATATTAAAATACGCTGCCTTATTATTACCAATTATAATATGTAAAGGCAGATCGGTAAAAATTAAATTAATGAGAAAATATTTACGATTAGGTTTAAGTATAACACTGCTAATTTTTCTGGCATTCTATGAACGGATTTTTAGTGTTTTTGATGAGGACCACTTCTTGTTAAGTTCTTTTGCACTTACATTAAGACATATTCTTTTACTGGCATCTACATCCTGGATATTAATTGAGATTGTAAGCATATTAAAAAGACGATTACTAAAAAAATACGACATCTCCAGCGAAGATAACCTTAAATCCAGAAAACTACACACTCAGATAAATCTGCTGGAAAAAGTTATTGTTTTTATCATTTTACTTACTACTGTAGGTTTGATGATGCTTTCTATCGAAAGCATAAAGGAAATTGGTATCGGGATTTTTGCATCAGCCGGTGTGGTAGGAATTATTGTGGGTTTATCGGCACAAAAAATTTTTGGAGCTATACTGGCCGGAATACAGATAGCTATAGCCCAGCCATTTAGGATAGATGATGCTGTTCTAGTAGAAAATGAATGGGGCTGGATTGAAGAAATAAATCTGACGTACATTGTTATTAGAATATGGGATAAAAGACGTCTTGTTTTACCATCAACATATTTTCTGGAGAATCCTTTCCAGAACTGGACAAGAACAACAGCGGATCTTACAGGGTCGGTATTCATTTATACCGATTATACAATACCGGTTGAAGCTTTAAGGGTGGAACTAACCAGGTTATTAAATAGTTGCGAATTATGGGACAAAAAGGTAAACGTACTTCAGGTTACAGATACCAAAGAAAATTATATGGAGATTAGAATTCTTGTTAGTGCTAAAAATTCTCCAACCGCCTGGGATCTGCGTGTTTACATTCGTGAAAAGATGATTGAGTTTATTCAAAAGAATTATCCGGAAAGTTTACCAAAAACAAGAATAAATATTGAGAACAAATAATACAACCATACAACCATATTTGTTATTCGCACTATCCAAAAACTCTTGCATGTAGAGGCCTTTAAAAATATTTAATGTATAACTCGATAATTGAACACCAAAAAATTGTACTTTATAATTTATATGTTAAGAAAACAGAGTTTG
>Ga0272443_10006335_pt1 | contig 11775 bp, 11 predicted proteins | sample SSMAcet12_FD_193581 | JGI IMG/M metagenome (GOLD analysis project Ga0272443, IMG submission 193581) | Marine sediment archaeal communities from Little Sippewissett salt marsh, Falmouth, MA, United States - SSM-Acet-12 | ecosystem: Environmental > Aquatic > Marine > Wetlands > Sediment ... | reverse complement strand
AAATATTCTTAATAGTTGTTCCGTTCCTTTTGATTTTTGTATCTTTCCTGAGCTTTTCGGTACCGGTTATACTTGGAATGAATCTACAAAACAAGTGATTTCAGAAAAACAAATGATGATTGAAGATTGGTTAAAAACTATTTCTGTTCAGTACAAATGTGTGATCATATCAGGAATCGGAAGACGCAATAAAGGTGCATTTTACAACTCTACTGTAATTTACGATAAAGGAATTTTTGTTGATTATTACGATAAAAGTCATTTGTTTCGGGGTGAAAAGGAGATTTTCAGAAGCGGGACTGAGTTCAAAGTCTATAATCTCTCCAATGTAACTGTAGGAGTACTGATGTGTTATGAAATTGGGATTCCTGAAATTGCAAGAACCATCGCTTTAAAAGGCGCTGAAATCATATTCGCCCCCTTTGCCTACGGCAGAAGCCGATGGGTCACTTATGATACTCTGACTAAGGCAAGGGCCATTGAAAATGCTTGCTATCTCTGCACATCATCCACACCGGGTGCTCATGAATCGTTTGATTTTCTTGGACACAGCCGAATCATTGCACCTTCAGGTGAAATTTTATGTGACGCTTTAGACAGAGAAGGCTGGATAGGAGCTGATTATGAATCGGAATCCGTAGAGAGATTTCGATACAGGGAAGATGATAAATCTTCGGGTTATTGGAAGAATTACCGGGGGGAGTTGTTTGGTAAATAATATGATAGAAAACGAAATAAAAGAAAAGATTAAATGTTCCATTATCAACGCCAACTCTCGAATTAATAAAGAAATAAAACCCTTCATCGACAATTATAGTGGTCCGTTTTCCAATGTGCTTCAGGATAATTATCATGTCAGCAGCTCAAAAGGGCTTCCTTTGTGTCAGGATACCGGTATGGTGGAGTTTTTTTGTTTTCTTGGAACTAATTTTCCATTAAAAAAGCCTTTACAAGATGTTCTGGATGAAGCGGTTTCAGAGGTGTATAAAAATTTTCCATTTAGATATTCAACGGTTGACGATCCGCTATTTAAAAGAAAAAACAGAATGGATAATACACCTGCAATCGTTCACGTTCATATGATTGAGGGAAGGGGTTTGGAAATAAAATTTCTCATTAAAGGTGGAGGCAGCGAGAACCTTTCCAGATTGTATATGATGACACCATCTGCTTCAAAGGAAGAGGTGGTTGAGCAAATTGTCAGTCACATCGAAGAGACTGGGGCTCGGGCTTGTCCCCCTCTGAAAGTTGGCATTGGTTTGGGAGGAACTTCTGAAAAAGCCATGTTGTTATCAAAGCTGGCTTTGACTTCATCTAATTCAAAGCATCATGATGATCCACGTTATGCCAACCTGGAAGAGGAGATTAACAATCGAATTAACAAACTAAACATAGGATTTCAAGGTCTCAGGGAAGGCATTAGTTGTTACAGTGTCCACATCCTCACCCATCCCACTCATATTGCTACGTTACCTTTGGCCATATCGGTGGATTGTTATCTTTGCAGAACCGGGGGTGTTTTCTTTGAATCTTGAAAAACTAAAAGCAGGTAATTCAATACTTTACGATGGAGAAATGATTATTATGCGGGATGCAGCGCAAAAGAGATTAAGTCAAATTCAGGTATCTTCCATTGATCTGCCCATTGACTTAAAAGATAAATTTGTCTTTTATGCCGGTCCGTCAAAAACACCTTCCGATTCAGTAATTGGTGCTATTGGACCTACAACCAGTGCCAGGATGGATAAATATTTGGAAATGCTCTTTCAGCTGGGAGTTAAGGCTACCGTTGGCAAAGGGGAGCGTTCGGATTTAGTAAAACAATTATGTAAAAAATACAAAGGTGTTTATTTTCTGGCCCCAAGTGGAAGTGCTGCAGCGCTTTCACAAAGTGTCATCAAACATGAAATCCTTCTGTTTGAAGAACTCCAGAGTGAAGCAATTCAAAAGATCATTGTTAAAGACTTTCCAATGATCATCGCCATAGATTCAAAAGGGCATGCATTATGGGATTGAATTTATTATTTTGTTAACTTAAACTTTATCTGGAAAGGTGTATAATAACTGCCGGTTTTTTTCAGACTGGAGAGTGATTTTTTATGCATGCACTGATCGCCTTAATTATTTTTTCGTTTGTTTACGTTTTTATCATCAATGAAAAGATCAACCGAACCATCATCGCCATATTAGGCGCTGTAATGCTCTTCTTTCTGAAAGTATTTGGCCATTCAACTGAAGCAATTTCCTCTTATATTGATTTTAATACCATATTTTTACTGGTTGGGATGATGGTACTAGTCTCCACCACGAAACAAACTGGATTCTTTGAGATCTTGGCATTCAAAATACTCAAAAGCGCAAAAGGTTCGGTTTTTCGGATTTTTCTTTATATCAATCTGGCCGTTGCGTTTTTCTCCGCCTTTTTGGATAATGTTACTACACTACTTATCTTTATTCCCATTACTTTTGCCGTTATTGATATTATAAAAATAGACGCTTTGTTTTTTATCCTTAGTGAGATTATCGCCTCCAATCTTGGGGGAACAGCCACACTCATTGGGGATCCACCCAACATTCTCATTGGAAGCGCTGCGAAATTGTCCTTTTTGGATTTCCTTAAAAACTCAGGTATCATTTCTGTTATTTCACTTATTCTTGTAATGGCATTACTCATGTTGCTGAACAGAAAGAAACTGAAAACAAGCTTTGACTCATCTATCTTTCAACAAAGTATCAAATACGATAAAAAGAAATTGAAAAAAGCAGGTATACTATTGGGTTTGACTATTATTTTATTTGTTTCTCAGGAATTTTTAAAAGTTGATAACTCAATGATTGCACTTGGAATGGGGTTTTTATCCGTACTTATCCTAGATCCAAATAATGTGGAAAAGCATTTAAAAGAGGTGGAATGGGAAACCATCTTTTTCTTCATAGGGTTGTTTTTGCTCACTGGTGCTTTGGAAGAAACAGGAGTCTTAAACACATTAGCTCATTCATTGGAAAAAAATTTTGGCAACTCTCTCATGCTATTCCTTCCCGTTATGTATCTGGTTGCTTTTGTTTTTAGCGGCTTTGTAGACAACATTCCCTTTACAGCTACTATGATCCCTGTTATTAAGCATTTGCCTTCTTTAAACCCTTCTGTATTTGCCAATCTTTCTCCGGTTTGGTGGACCCTTTCCATCGGGGTTTGTTTTGGAGGAAATTTGACACCTATTGGTGCCTCAGCAAATGTAGTCGCCCTTACCATGCTTAAAAAGTATTCAGGGAAGGAAATCTCATTTGGTGGTTATTTAAAATTCGCTTTCCTTCCCTCGATCATCAGTTTTGTCGCTGGTTTAATCTATGTTTTTATTCGTTATGTTTAACTATTAGAACAAAGGTTCAAAACCCATATCATGCCAATACTTTTTCATTCTATCATCGTATAAATTTTGAATCATATCACGATGACCTTTTTCCCATTGGCTCAGATGATTCAAAACATATTTTTCTCCCTCATCATCTGTTTGCTTGGCGGCTTTTTCGTAAAACTCCATAAAATCATGTTCAATCAAAAAAGCCATACGCATGACTGAAATATCAGATGCCAGTTCAGCGTGTCTACCCGCGGGTAATTCTGTTTCTTGTCTTGAGACAAAAAAATCTTCTTCTTCCGGAAGGACATCTTGCTCAGTCAGTTTTTCACCTTTTTTTGTCTTTTCAATGAGTGAACTGATATAATCCACATGTTCCCCTTCCATTTCCGCCAGATGTTTAAAGGTTTCCTTCACCTGTTTATCTTTTACTTTGTCAATTTGACCGAGATAAAACGATCTGCCATCTTCCTCTCTTGCTAATGCGTAGTTTAAGATTCCAAGTATCTTTGACATCATTTATCCCCCTTTTAATTAAGTTATACATATATGACGAAAAAAGAATCGGAAAATAACACTTTTATTTTGTGACAACTGACGCAAATCGGCTTAAAATCATAACTTCCCAAAGCTTCAAATATGTTATAATACCATGATATTGAATAGATCATTAGAACGGAGGGCTTCGATGAGTTTAAAAAATTTCTATGTAACAACACCGATTTATTATGCGAACTCCGCACCGCATATCGGTTCAGCTTATACGACAATTGTTGCGGATATCATTGCAAAATACAAGCGTTTTTGCGGATATGATGTTTATTTCCTAACGGGCACCGATGAACATGGCCAAAAGATTCTTGAATCTGCAAAGGCTGCCAATAAAGATCCGCAGGCTTTTTGTGATACTCTTGCGAGTAAATTTGAACAGCTGTGGAAGGAAATGGAGATATCTAACGATGATTTTATTCGAACAACACAAAAAAGGCATGAAACCGTTGTACAACATGTTGTTCAGAAGCTTGTGGATAAAGGAGATATTTACAAGGGCAAATACGAAGGGCTTTACTGCGTCCACGATGAAGCTTTTTGGACAGAAGAAGATGCTATCAAAAAAGACGACAAACACTTTTGTCCCGAATGTAATCGTGAATTGAGATGGTTTTCGGAGGAAAATTATTTTTTCAAACTGTCAAAATACCAGGACAGTCTGTTGAAATTATACGAAGAAAAGCCTACTTTTGTTGAACCTGATTTCAGACGAAATGAAATGCTGCAAATTATCAAAGGCGGACTTCGGGATTTGAGTATCTCAAGAACCTCATTCAACTGGGGCGTTCCAATGCCTAACGATCCAGACCATGTTATTTATGTATGGGTAGATGCTTTGATCAACTATATATCAGCTATTGGATACAGTACAGAAAAAAATGAACTCTATCTGAAATTCTGGCCGGCTGATTTGCACCTGATTGGAAAAGAAATCAACCGCTTCCATTCCATTATTTGGCCTGCCATTTTGATGGCATTGGAAGTTCCACTACCAGAAAAGGTCTTTGCCCACGGGTGGTTGACCGTCAATGGTGAAAAGATCAGTAAATCCCTCGGAAACGCAATTGATCCAAGGCTGTTGATGGATGCTTATGGAAAAGACGCTATCAAATACTATTTGCTGAGAGATATTAATTTTGGCAAGGATGGGGATTTTTCTGAAGATAATCTGATCGGCAGAATTAACGCAGACTTGGCAAACGATTTAGGTAATTTGCTCCATCGTACAACTGCAATGATTGAGCAAAATTTTAATGGCGTCATTCCAGAACCTTCAGAAGATATGGAAGCTCATGACATTCAGCTTAAAAATCTTTTTGAACTGGCAGTAACTAAATATCTGGATTATATGGATCATTACAAATTCACTCAAGCACTTGAAAGCATTTGGTCTTTTATCAGTTTTGCCAACAAATATATCGACCTGACAGAACCCTGGAAACTGGCAAAGGATGAAGACTCCAAAGAGCGTTTGGGAACGGTTTTGTACAACCTTTCGGATTCTTTAAGAAATATAGCTTTGTTCATCAAACCAATTATGGAAGATACTTCAAAAGAAATATTCAGACGATTGGGGATCAATGAAGGTTGGGTCGAATGCGATTATAGTCAATTAAAATGGAGATTGTTGGAACCGGGAACAAGTGTCATAAAAGAAGCGCCAATTTTCCCGAGAATCGATATAAAGAAAACCAAAAAAGTGATTATCATGAAGAAGGAAGTTGCAGCAGAATCTCAGAAACCAGAGAAAGAGAAAGTAGAAGGAACACTGATTATCGGCTTCGATGATTTCAAAAAAGTGGACCTTCGGGTAGCTGAGATAGTCAATGCCGAACCGGTACCAAAGGCTAATAAACTGATCAAACTTCAACTGGACATCGGTGAGGACAAACATAGGCAAATCGTAGCGGGTATATCAAAATTCTATTCTCCTGAGGAGCTTATCGGGAAAAAGATCATCGTTGTAGCCAATCTTAAACCTGCCAAACTGATGGGAATCAAATCAAATGGTATGCTGTTAGCTGCAAAAGATGAAGAAAAGCTTAGATTACTTACCGTTGACGGGGAAATCAACCCCGGCTCAAAGGTATCATGAATCGGAGGAACAAATAAATGGCAAAAAAAGATGAAATAGTGGAACAAAAACCTCTTGAAGAGAGGATTTTTGACCGGCCTTTTCACGAGGAATTATCAGAATCGTATATCAATTACTCCATGTCGGTTATTGTGGGAAGGGCGATTCCGGATGTAAGAGACGGTCTTAAACCTGTACAAAGGCGTATTTTATATGCAATGCGAGAGTTAAGAAACTGGTACTCTTCACCTCATAAAAAATCCGCCAGAATCGTTGGTGAGGTTATGGGTAAATATCATCCTCACGGTGATGCTGCTATATATGATGCATTAGTCAGGATGGCACAGAATTTTAACCTCAGGATACCACTTGTGGATCCACAGGGTAATTTCGGATCCATTGACCGAGATCCTGCAGCGGCTCCAAGATACACCGAGGCGAGACTGGCTAAAATTTCCGAAGAGATGTTGGAAGACCTTGATAAGAATACTGTGGATTTCAGGCCAAATTTTGATGAAACCCTTATGGAACCCGAAGTTTTACCTTCCGGTGTTCCTAATCTGTTGCTCAATGGTGCTTCAGGAATTGCAGTAGGAATGGCCACAAATATCCCCCCACATAATTTGGGGGAACTGGTTGATGGGATTTGTGCATTAATCGACAGCCCGGAAATTGAGATTAATCAATTACACAAATACATAAAAGGTCCCGATTTCCCCACTGGTGGAAAGATCATGGGCAAGGATATTTTAAAACAAGTATATGAAGAAGGAACAGGTTCCATCCCTATGGAAGGTGTCTACGAAGTTGATGAGGATCGGATCATCATCACGGAGATTCCCTATGGGGTTTGCAAGGCTTCCATGATCAAGCAAATTGCAGAATATTTTAAAAAGCAGGAAAAGAAAATGATCCGCGATATCCGAGATGAATCGGACCGAAACGGTATGCGTGTGGTCATCGAAATAGCAAGAGGAACCAACACGAAAGTTGTATTAAACCACATATTAAAGCATTCATACCTAAGAACCACATTCCCAACCAAATTGTTGGTTATTGATGAAAGAAAAAAGCCAAAAGTCATGAATCTGAAACAGCTTTTGAGTTCATACGTCAATCACAGAAGAGAAGTTATCACTCGGAAGGCTGATTATGAACTCGATTCAGCCAGCAAACGAGCACACATTGTAGAGGGCTTGATTACTGCTATTCGATCCATTGATACAACAATTGATATTATTCGTCATTCTAATGATCAACCGGATGCCATTCAGAATCTTATGGAAACCCTTGAAATATCAGAAGAACAATCAAAAGCCATACTTGACTTACGTTTTGGAAGATTGACTTCCATGGAGATCAACAAACTAACCGATGAGCTCAAAGAACTTAATAAAACCATCAAAGAGTTAAAAGAACTCCTAGCGGATAAAACTAAAATCGATGAAAAGATCAAAGAACTATTATTGCAAGTTAAAGAAAAACATGACACACCCAGAAGAACACAAATAGCCATCTCAGAAGCGGATGATGTGAATATCGAAGATCTGATCGAGGATGATGACATCGTTATCACTTTAACCAGCAGGGGTTATACATTGGTTACTGATCTTGACAGTTACAGAAAACAGAACCGCGGAGGAAGAGGAGCTCGTGGAATAAGAACGAGAGAAGAAGACTTCGCCAGACATATCATGGTTACTTCAAGACTTTCAAATACTATGTTTATCACTTCTTTGGGCAAAGCCTATGTGATAAAAAATTACGAAATTGAAAATGCTTCCAAAGGGACAAAAGGAAAACATATTATGTCCTACATCAATTTGGGAGAAGGCGAAGTCGTCAAAAGCGTACTTCAAATAGGCAGGGAATTCTCTGAAAAATTTGATATCATCTTTTTAACTAAAAATGGTAAAATAAAAAGAACTTCGCTTTCGAATTTCTCAAACGCGGGGCTGTCAGGCATTATTGGTATAAAGCTTGAGGACGATGATTATGTTGTGGATTGTGTATTGATGGATGTTGAAAATACAGATAAAAACCTCTTTATCGGAACATTAAGGGGTATGTCTATCCGAATCCCCCTTCAAGATGTGAGGCAAATGGGAAGAAATACTCAGGGAGTTAAGGCAATAGCATTGAAAAAAGACGATAAACTTGTTTCCTTATCTTGCATCGACCCTGAAAACAAAAATGCCTCAATTCTCACTATAACCAGAAAAGGGCATGGAAAGCGTACTTATATAGATAATTATCGGCTTCAGGCAAGGGGCGGAAAGGGAATCAAAAACATGGCTTGGGCTCCTAGTCTTGGCGAAGTTGTTGCCGTAATGGCTGTCGAAGATACCGATGAAGTCATAACTGTCACAAAACTGGGTTATACAATCCGATTCAGCGCTTCGGATATAAGAGTTATGGGAAGGGCAACCCGAGGTGTTAGAGTTGTCGATTTGGGAGAAGATGATGAAGTCAGTTCAGTAGAAAGAATAATTATTGAAGAAGACGAATAATACTTCAAATGAGGTGAAAAAATGTTGAAATGGGAGAAAAAAAGCGATTGGGTAGTTGTTGATATGAACGGAGAACTGGATATGAGCAATGCCATCGATTTTAAAAATGAAGTGATAAACGAGTTTATTTCAAAAGGAGAATTAAACGTTGCCTTGAATTTTGAAAACATGGAATATATTGACAGTTCTGGTTTGGGTGTTATCGTTTCACTACATAAAAGATGCAAGTTAAACGGTGGCAGATTGGCAATCTGTTCTCTTAATGACACTTTGTTAAGGTTGTTCAAGCTAACATCATTGGATAAAGCATTAAACTTATACTCCGACTTTGATTCGTTGATTTCAAACGGTTAAGGAGTTTGTGGCTTTGAAGAGAACAATACCGCTTCTGTTGATAGGGATTTTATCCCTTCTCCTTTCAGGTTGCTTTATCATTGAATTTTTCCTGCCTCCAATCAGTGGTGGAACTTCCAGGCTGGCTTTATATCTTAATTATAATGGTATTCAATACACCGCTCACAGGTTGAGCGGTGTTGAATGTTATATCAAAAAGGTAGAATTAATATCAAATGGTAACCCTGTACAAGAAACACTACCAAACAAGACTTTTACAGTCAATCTTAGGCCAGAAAATCGCGTTGATTCATTTTCGTCCCTTCTAACACTTTTACAAGAAAACAACATTGCTCAATATGAGTTTGAAAAAGATGGCGATACAGACGAATCCTTTACTAATCCACAAATTCGATTGACATTTGATAAAAGTGCAACGGTCATTTATACTTTGGAAAATGAAGTTGAAGAAACAACCTATGCTACTAACATTGCCGTGGAAATACCCGATACGGATTTAGTGTTATCTATTCCAATCAAAGATGTTACAAACAACCAATACAGGAACAAAGGGAAATTATCATTGCCTATAGGTCAGTCTACTTTATATGTTATGCTTAATTTTCAAAACATCCCTCCTTTTGCAACTATTGATCCTCAATCATTGCCAGTAGAATTGGAAGAGGGTTTTGTGAACAGCGTTTCCCTTTTACAAGGAGAATCAACTCTTGTGTATGGTACAATAGAGGACAGAAGTGAGGAAGACGATCCGGCTTTAATTCCGGGTGAAGTGTGGAGTTTGAATTTTTATGATTATTACTTCGAAGATAGGGATTTTGTTATGTCAAGTTATCCGCTTTCTGTTAGCCTGACAGAGCAAAATTATTATTTTTTGGTACCATCCAACAATTACAATTCCACCATTTACCTAAGACCACCAGGCTTAGAAGATGAAGACGATTACTTGGTTGATGTTACTATAGAAGAACAGGAAAAAACAAAACTGGTAGAAAAGATTATCTATCCTCCTGAACAGGAATGATAACTGTTGATTTATTCCAAACAAACTACTGATAAGGCTGATCAGCTTAATCTGGGAGCAAAACCGCTACCTCGAAAAGAGGTTAAAAAAAATAAGAAAAAGGGTTCGTTTAACTTTTTATACTGGTTTGTTGTTGTCATTTTGTCTGCTTGGATGGTTTATCTCAATCTCAATGTTTTCTTTGAATATACTGAAGTAAAAGAGGAGTATAACAAAGTAAAAGAAGAATATGAGTTGAAAAAGGAGATTCTCAATCAAAAGGTTCAGGAATATGAAAGGTTAAAAAAAAGATTAGATGAATACGAACAAGAAAATAACAAATAACGTCCAAACATTCGATCATAACGAATTCGTTGTTACTACTTCCATTAAACCTGGAAAAGAAGAAGTCTTAAAAGCAATTGCTCTTTCAAAAGAACTGGAATCCAGATATGTTTCAAGAAGAAGTTTTAACAAATATAAAAATACCAATCCATTAGCTTTTTATTATGTTGTGGAAAAAGATGGATTGAGAATTAGATGGGAAGAAGGAGAATTTTTCTTTCACCCTTCCAGTTCGAAGATGCGTATGAGAAACATTCGCAACAATCAGCGTGATCATTTGATTGAAGCATTGGATTTAAAGGGTCATGAAATCATATACGATCTAACATTGGGTCTTGGCAGTGAAGCCATATTAATAGCAGCGCATTTGTCAACTGGAAAAGTTTTTGGAATCGAAGCTTCAAAACACATCTTTACAATAGTTAAATACGGGTTCCAAACCTATGAAGATCAGTCTTCGTGGGTTAATGAGAGTTTTAAAAAGATAGAATTGATTCATTCGGATTATAAGTCATGGATTAGACGGCAAGAGGACCGATCCTGTGATTATTGTTATTGCGATCCAATGTTTGAAAACCCTGTAATGACTTCTTCCGGTTTCAACCCGTTACGACCCTTTGCCGTTTATGATAAAGTCTCAATTGAAGATATCCGTCAAATGAAGCGAATCAGTAGAAAATCGGTTATCCTTAAAGCTTTGTCAAAGGATTCTTTATTCAATGAAATTGAAGTGGATGAGATACGCGGCAGTCGTACAAGCGGTGTTTTATATGGTGTGATTCATTGCTAATGAAGAAAATTCCCATTATATATGCGCCCACAGCATCCGGGAAAACATCACTTCTATTAAAGCTTTCTGAACGATTTCCCTTAGAAGTTTGCTCCATGGATTCCATGCAGATTTACAAAGAGATGGATATCGGAACGGCAAAACCAACCGAAATGGAGCAACGAATTTGCACCCATCATCTCATAGACATCATCAAACCGGACGAGTCATTTGATGTCAATCAATATCGAATGCTCTCTCTTGAAAAAATAAAAGCACTAAATAAAGAAGACAAAACATATGTTTTCGCCGGTGGAACCGGATTGTACATGGATGTATTGAGATATGGCATATTTCAGGGGGTTGCAAAAGATGAAGTATTAAGAAAAAAGCTTCTCGTTCAAGAAAAGAATATCCCCGGCACCCTGAGAAAGAAACTGAGCAGTATCGATCCCGAAAGCGCAAAAAAAATTCATCCCAACGATATAAAAAGAACCATCAGGGCTTTAGAGGTTTACATTCTAAGTGGTAGGACTTTCAGTGACTTGGGAAAAGACCGAACACCCGATAAACGTTTTGAGTTGTTCTTTTTACTCCCGGAAAGAGAAAAACTATATCAAAATATCAATTTCCGAGTGGAAGAAATGATTAAAAGAGGATTAATCGAGGAAACCAAATATCTTTTAAAAAGATTTTCACACAATTCTCAGTCTATGAAAGCCATTGGGTACCGTGAAACCATCGACTTTTTAAACAATCAATTTGAATCCAAAGAAGAGTATATCGATACTCTGAAATAAAACACTCGTCAT
>Ga0272443_10006334_pt1 | contig 11776 bp, 14 predicted proteins | sample SSMAcet12_FD_193581 | JGI IMG/M metagenome (GOLD analysis project Ga0272443, IMG submission 193581) | Marine sediment archaeal communities from Little Sippewissett salt marsh, Falmouth, MA, United States - SSM-Acet-12 | ecosystem: Environmental > Aquatic > Marine > Wetlands > Sediment ... | reverse complement strand
CGGACCTAACAGGTTTAAGCTGCTGCCGGATGCCTATCAGGCGGCACCGTATGGTGATATGATGCTTTCCGGATGTTTTGGTCTTCTCAGATTCTGGGAAGAGCTTAGATGCTGAAATGTCATATTTCATAGAATTTCATTGATCTTTAATTATTTTTTCAGTTGTTATTTTATGGTCATTATCCGGGTTTTTTGTTCTGTACCTGAAATTAGGTATAAATAAAAATAAAATCAAATTATTTTCATGGAAAGGCAGGATTTAATATTTTTTATCGGTGCAATTGCCATTGTGCTGGTTCTGGCTCTTGTTGTAAAGCCGTTAATAAACGGAGATCCGATTATTCCCCTGCCTGAAACTTCAAATGATACAATTACAGTTCCACAGCAGATTCCTGTTCCGCAGGGCGCTATGGATAATCCATATTCTCCTTCCCTTTCAGTAAAGCCCACAGCAGCACCTACTCCCGAATGGGACGGGCAGACGCCAAGAGAGGTGCAGTTTGTTGATCCTTCGACCTATAATATGCAGTGGGAGTCACAGCTTAAAGATTTTGGATTCAATGTGCCTGCCGATGAAGTCATAAATGAGACATATGTTACTTATGCTGAGATCAATGGTCAGTGGGATGCCACAACCCAGATATTCAATATTCCGTATCCATACTGGATTATGGATGTAACACTGGAACCATTTGGGTCAGGAGTCGGCGGCGAAGGTGCAGATGTGGGTCAGCAGTTCTATCTGACACCTTCAATTAATGTTCAGGTCATGGATGCTGACAAGCCAAACGGCGTTGAGTATGTCCTTAATACCATGACTGAAGCACCATTGCCGGAGGAGGTACTTCTGGAGGGTGTGGATGAATCCGGAGCAACAATTGAGAGGGGTGTGTTTGAAGGCTTCATATGGAGACATGAGTTCTATGAGGGATTTGGGAATTATTACTTCATAATTCACCCGAATATGCTCCAGTCATATAAAATAGAGATTAAAATTCCCGAAAGTTACGTCTGATCTCTGTTGGTTCCGGAGATTCAGGTTAATTTTTTGGAATTTCAGAAAAATGTGATTTTGGCTGAATCATAAAATTCCGGTTTTTGAAACTTTTTTAATCTTCAGCTCTTTAAATGTCTGATATTTTATCAGTTTTGAACTTCTTTTGCAGCTCTGCTGTGGACTGCAATAAACTCCCTGACTATTTTAGCTGCAACAGTTGCCGTCTGTCCGGAATCTGTCGGGCAGACCTCTACATAATCAAATGCAGATGCAAAAGGGCCGATTTTTCTGATTACGTCCCTGACATCAAAGGTGTCAATTCCGAAAGGTTCGGGAGTTCCAAGTCCGGGAGTAAGGCAGCAGTCTATGGCATCTGCATCGACAGACAGGTAGGTTTTCCGCCCGGAAATAATTCTGATTATTTCATCACATATATCATCAATGCCTCTTCTTCTGACATCGTCAGGGGTGTAGAGGTGGATTCTCTCATTGCTCCGTGCGAGCCGGAACTCCTCTTCAGGGCCGCTTCGTGCACCGATGATAAATATCTCTGCGCCCATATCGAATGCCCTTCTTGTAACACAGGCATGGTTGAAGGGGGTGCTTCCGAATTCATCCCTTAAATCAAGATGGGCATCGCATACGACATAGCATTCCGGTTTTATAGCATTCATTGCTCCGATGGTGAGTGAATGCTCTCCGCCGAGAATTACCGGGAATTTATTGTCTTCTGTGAAATCACGCACTGCTGATTCAACTTCACACATGACCATCTCCGGAACTGTTGATATTTCCAGATCGCCCATGTCGCATACTGATATGTCAGAGAAGTCCATATCAAAATCCGGTAGGTATGTCTCGAAATTCCAGGATGCTTCCCTTATTGCTTTTGGACCAAGCCTTGTCCCTGAAAGGTATGACGTTGTTCCATCGTAGGGTATGCCGAATATTATGTAGTCAGCATCTTCATAGCCGGACTCAGCATCCGCAAAAAAAGGTTTTAGAAAGTATTGCATTTTATTTAGTTGTCAAGTTTCTTCTTTCCAAGTGATGAGATGTATGGAATTTCTGAACCTGCTTCAAGTGCTGCAGCTTTGTCAGCTCCAATATTCATCTCAAACATCTCAAAGTCCTTGACATCCATTAACTGGACTGTGTCGCCTGCTATTGAAATAACCTGCGCGCTTCTTCTCTCTACAATCGGGACGTAGGTCTTTGCTGAAACCGGCTGAACGATTGATCTCTTTACGCCGTCAAATATTCCCATTGCATCAATTCTTGACTTTGCAGCACCGTGCTTTCCCGGCTTTGAGGTGGCTATTGAGAGAATTTTGCAAGGTTCATCTTCAATTACAACGTAGCGGCCTTCTTTTAATTTTCCAATTTCTGTCTGTTCTTTCATGATGATCAAACTCTATATGTTATATCTAAATCACCTTAAATAAAATCAACGAAAAAAGAAAGGTTTGGGTATAGGATGCAGAAAGATTTCAAAAAGCACTGTGAGGAGATGTCACAGAGGGTAATTGGCGGTATTTCCGGGATTGCAGGTACCAGGGAAGGCGCAAGAATTGTGTGTCAGGGTGCTGACGGCACGCCGACAAAACTTATTGATAAAATCGCGGAAGAGATCGTATTTGAATATATAAGAGAAAATGACCTCTGCCGGTATGCAATAAGTGAGGAGGCAGGGATATATGATTTTGGTTCAGGTGAAGGCAGGATATTTCTTGATCCGGTTGACGGCACACACAATGCACTGACCGGAAATCCGTTTTATGCTCTTTCTGTTGCTTATGAGTATGAAGGTGAGATTACGCATGCCTTTGTGAAGGATCTTGCACATGGTGAACTGTTTTATGCCTCTGAAGAGACTGGTGCTGAGGTTGACGGCAGAAAAGTTACGGTTTCTGATACTGATCTTCTGGAGAAGGCAACCCTCAGTGTCTATGGTAAGAAGTTCGATCCGGCTACTATACAAAAACTCGGCAAAAAGGTGAGGCGGTGGAGACTTTACGGCGCTTCTGCTCTTGAGCTCTGCTATGTCGGTGCAGGCAGGCTTGACGGATTTGTCGATGTCAGGGATACATTAAGGGTTACTGATGCTGCAGCAGGTATGTATTTCTGTAAATGTGCCGGAGGTTTGGTTACCGGAAGGACGGGCGGGCCGGTTAAATTTTCTGATGATGTATCAGACGGGCGCTGCCTTGTTGCTACAAACGGCTGTATTCACAATAAGGTTATTGAGTATCTCAGGTGATAGTAGAAGGGCTTTTAGGTTTTGCATATGAGATTTGGTATTGTATCGCGTCCGGATAATGAGGAAGTCTTAAAGTATGCAGAGGAGTTTGGTGCATTCATATCCGGAAGAGGGCATGAGGTAATATTTGAGAAGAAGACGGCAGATGCACTCTCTCTGGATGGCGGTGTTCTCTTCTCTGCAATTGACACTGACATTATAGTTGTCATCGGAGGGGACGGTTCGGTTCTGCGGTGTGTCAGGGAGATAAGCAGGCAGATTCCGCTTCTCTGCATCAATAAAGGGCATGTAGGATTTTTATCCGAACTTGAACCTGATGAGGCGAGGGAACAGTTTGAAAAGATTGAATCCGGAAATTACTCTCTTGAAGAGCGGCTGAGGCTTTCTGTAAAGGTTGACGGTTATAATGTCGGAGAAGCACTAAATGAGGCTGTCATTGTTACATCACGCCCTGCCAAAATTCTGGAATTTACAATTAATGTGGATTATGTTCCGGCTGAGAGGTTCAGGGCTGACGGTGTTCTTATAAGCACACCTACCGGTTCGACAGGATATGCTATGAGTGCCGGCGGGCCTATTGTTGATCCTTTTATTGAATGTTTTCTGGTAGTGCCTCTGGCGCCTTACCATCTCTCTTCAAGACCTCATCTTATAAGTATTGAGAGAAGGGTTGGTGTTGAACTTGACAGTCCGAAACCGGCTGATCTTGTAATTGACGGTGAGCTTATAATGGAGCTTTACAACGGGAATGTTGTTACGGTTGAGAAGTCCGATGATCCTGCCTTATTCATAAATCTGGGTAAAAATTTCTTTGCAAAAGTTGACAGTAAACTGAAGAGTGTCTGACTGAATTTTCTGTTGTCAGATTCTTATTCATTCATGTTTTAATGCAGAATGGAAGTCAAGATACATGGGAATTGTTTCTCTACGTGAATTTGTAGCTATTTTAAAACCGAATTTCTGGTAAAAGGTAACTGAATTCTGTTTTGAATCTACTGTTAATATCCTGCAACCCACACTGTTTGATATTCTGAATGTAATATAAAATATTTCATCGATCATGTGGGTTCCAATTCCCTTATTTTCAAAATTTTTATCTGTTGCAAGTCTTGCAATTTTCAATGCAGGATATTTTCTATAAATAATATCATCCTGACGATCTACATTTTCCAGGTTATCAACGCTGATACAGTCATTAACCAGAGTGAAATAACCAGTGATATTGTTTTTCCAGTATAAAAGACGCGTAACTGAAAAATTTCTAATCTGATTGTCCAGTGCATCCTGTACTAAAAATTCGTTTAATTCAGATTCAGAACAATCAAACCCTGATAATTTGTCCGTCTTTGATAAAAATGAAAATATTAACTGTTCTTTGGGAATATTGTCCGGAAGTTCCATTTAATCTGTTTTGTATTCGGCTCTTTTTGCAGCATTTTTCAGCATTTCTCTTGCTTTTTTTGGATATGTGGGATGTTTCATATATCTATTGAATCTCCGGGCATCGCTACCGGAAAGTGTTAATCCCAATTCTATTGGTTTTGCCATTTCTTTCTCCTGAACTATTATTTGCAGAATATAATGATATTTTACTAATCTGTTTATTTGTATATATAGTTATTCCTGAGTGTTCAATTAATGATAATTTTGACTTTTGGGAAATCATATTTCAGAACCTGTTTGTAAAAGGCTTATCAGTTCTGCAGATCAACTCTTTAAACAGGAGGTTGAAGGAAATTGCAGGTTTCAATGAAGCTTGAGGTCAGGGATCTGCCGGGGCAGCTCCTTGAAGCCTTAAAACCAATATCGGAAGTTGGCGGGAATATTAAATCGGTGATACATGAACGTGATCCGCTGTCAGAAAACGGAACTCTTGATGTTCAGATTCAGCTTGAACTTCCGGAAGGAAAACTTGATGAGATGCTTGAGCTCATTAAGAAGAGTGATGTGAATATTCTGAGGGTTGGTGAGGAGCAGCACCTGATAAGAAAATCCTTCATTCTTATAGGTCATCTTCTGCATACAGATCTCAGTGACACCGTGCAGAAGATTGATGATACCGGATTTGCAGAGGTGGGTGAACTGTCAATGGTTATGCCGGCGATAAACGAGCCGACATCAGCAAAGATGACAATAAAATCTGACAGCCTCAGGGATATTGACCGTGCCCTTGATATTTTGCGTGATACTGCGGAGAAGAAAAATATTCTGATAATTGAACCACTGGAGGATTTTTAAATGAAAATTGCAATAATCGGTTTTGGTTCTGTGGGTAAAGGAATTGCTTCAATAATCAGGGATAAGGGTCTTGGTATCACAGTAACCGCTATTGCCGACTCTAAAAGTGCTGCTATTGATAATAATGGCCTTGATATTCAGTCAGTCTTTAATGCAAAGAAGAATTCGGGAGTCTGTGGTGAAATGGGTAAAACTCCGGACGATGTTATATCAGAAGGCGATTTTGATGTCTTAATTGAGGTTACACCCACAGATGCGGATACTGGTGAACCTGCACTTGGATACATAAAAAAGGCACTATCATCAGGAAAGCATGTAATCACATCAAATAAAGGACCGGTTGCACTAAAATATCCGGAACTGAAGGTTCTTGCGGATGAAAACGGTGTTGAACTTAGATTTGAGGCAACTGTCTGTGGAGCAATTCCAATTATATTATCACTGCAAAACGGTCTTGCCGGTAATAATATTAAAAGAATATATGGTGTCTTCAACGGGACATGCAATTATATTCTGACAAGAATGGCTGATGAGAAGCTAACATACAGCCAGGCTCTTCTGGAAGCCAGAGAACTCGGCTATGCTGAGGCAGATCCCACTTATGATGTAATGGGTATAGATGCTGCAATTAAACTTGTAATTTTGGCAAATACCGTTCTTGGCTATGAGAAAACCCTTGATGATGTTGAAATTGCGGGTATAAACATGATAACATCAGAATCTCTTCAGCTTGCAGGTGAAGATGACCTTACTATCCGGCTTATTGGTGAAATTGACTGTGAAAAAGAGCTGTTAAGGGTCATGCCGCGTGTTCTTCCGAAGAACCATACTCTTGTGGTTCAGGATACTCTCAATGCTGTTACTGCAGAGACCGATCTGGCAGGAGAGGTTACATTAATCGGGCGTGGTGCAGGTTCTGTAGAGACTGCAAGCGCAATTATTGCGGATCTGCTTTTCATCAGGAAATTAAATGACCGGTGTGCTTGAGAAGAGGCGGGAGCTTCTCGGGTTTATGAGGGATCTGACCCTCGAAAAAGGATTTTTTACAGTAAATGACATTGCCGGAGCTTCGGGTATCCCAAGAAGCACTGTGCAGGACTGGGTAAACCGCCTTGCCGATGAAAAGTGTATTATTTTAAAGGAGGAGAAGAGGGGCAGAGTTCCGGCGAGGTATGTCACCACCGGAACTATGCTTCAGTCGGCGTGCAAGAGGATTTTCACAACTGTTGACGATGATAATGTTCTGATATTTCATGAGTGCAGGAGCGGAGGCTGTGCGGCATTCTGCCGTCATCATCATGATCTTGCCGGCGGAGGAATATCAAGGGCAACACGTGAAGGAACCCTGCTTGTTGAGTATGCATCAGTTGCAGATCATAAGGATGATATGAGAAGAATCGGTCTTTTCCCTGATCCGGCTGTAGGTATTGCGGATGTCAGGAGATCTGGTAAAAATGGTGAGTTTATCATTCAGAAGATACGCTGCATTGGTGGTCCTGCCTATTCCCTTACGGATATGATGAGCCTTGCAGAGGGTGTTGTTGATGTTAAGACCAGGAGGATAGAGGGGAGTGTTGTTGAGGGTGAGGTGACTACAAAGGCTCTCAGCCACCTGATAATCGGCATTGATGACACCGATACAGAGGAAGGCGGTGCAACCTTTGCCCTTGCCCTTGGTCTTCTTCAGTATCTGCAGAAGGTAAAAGGAGTTATTCCCATAGCTCACCGTGTAGTCATGCTTAAGCCCGATCCTTTGATCTGCACCGCCGGAAATTCATGCAGTTATATTGAACTTGCAGTGGATCCTGCTGCATTTTCCCACGTAAAGGAACTTGCACTCCGGTTTGTTGAGGATGAGTCCTTATCCGGCGACTGGGGTGTTGCTTTTAAATGCGGCTTTGAAATTTCTGATGGTCTGAGGGAATTTGGCCGGCTTTCAAGAACCGATATTCTGGATGAGGTTTTGGCCCGGAATGTTGCCCGCGATAACAGAATTACTCTTCATGGAGGCAGGGGCATTATCGGGGCACTTGCAGCGGTAAGTTTCCGTGGACTTTCCAATGATATTCAGTTAAATCCTTATGCTGAATACAGGGCATGAAAGTCTGTAATTCAGAACCGTTTGATTAATCAGGTGTCTGGGTTGATAATATTATTAAGGATAACTATGACAGAGAGAAAATTTTTGGTATTTTTGCTTCCGGCTCTTCTGCTGGTTTTTGCATGTGTGCTGGTATCCGGCTGCACCGGTGCTGATCAGGCAGGTAATGCGCAGGGAAGCAGTCTGGATGATAAGACTTCACAGGTTGCAGCAGATGCAGGGGACAAGGTGTCTGTATACTACAAAGGGACACTTGATGACGGTGAGATCTTTGATCAGTCAAAGAATGGAGTTCCTCTGGTATTTGTTCTTGGTTCAGGCCGGATGATTGAGGGTTTTGATAAGGCAGTCTTTGGCATGAAAGCAGGTGAGGTAAAAACTGTAACACTTACTCCTGATCTGGCATATGGTGAGTATAATGAAGAACTGCTCTTTCCGGCAAACAGGTCAACTTTTCCGGAAGGCGAGGAACCTGAAGTTGGTCAGCAGTTTTATATTTCTGATAATTCCGGAAGGCAGTATCCGGTTACAATCATAAATATTACCGGAGATGAGATAATTCTTGATGCAAACCATCAGCTTGCAGGTAAAAATCTGACCTTTGAGATTACACTTGCATCAGTTGAGAGATAAATAATAATTTCATCATTTTTACCTCAGCAGATTTGATTCAGATCTATGGATTATACATATTTTTTTCTTAACCTACTGTTTTTTCTGAGTTAATTTTAAGTGACTGAATAATCTGTTTATTTTTATCAGACTGTTCTGTCCGGGTTCCTCAGTCGTTTCTCTTATATATCTGACTGACATAAAATAGTGGGATGTCAGGGGCAGAGAAAGGAGATCTTCTGCTTGTGCATTTTACAAGCAGGACGTCTGAAGGAGAAATATTTGAGTCATCCCTTGAGGGCGATCCCCAGGAGGTGCGGCTTGGTGAGGGCAAAATAAATCCTCTCTTTGAGGAAGCCCTTATAGGCATGATGCCCGGAGATAAAAGGGTCATCAAACTTCCGGCTGAGAAGGCATACGGGAATTATAAGAGCAGGCTTGTCTTCCGGATGAAGAAGAAGCATCTTAATCTAATAGGAGATCCTGTAAAAGGAGATATGGTAAATATCACTCTCCCGAACGGAAAAAAAGCCTTTGTGGAAGTTGTTGAGTCATCGGGGAAGTACCTGAAGGTGGACGGTAACCATCCGATGGCGGGTGAGGATATGGAGTATGAGATTATGCTTGCCGACATTCTTCCGGCTGAGAAGGTCTGAGAGTAGATCAAAATCGTGGTCTTTGCTGATCTTCCAAATTTTAATTTTCAGATAATGGTGCTGGTTCTTCTGGACTGCATCTTTTAAAATCGGTATGAGTTCTCTATCTTTATCTGTTTTTCCTGCAAATATTATGGAAAGAATGGACGTGCTGACTGAGTAAAATGCCGGAGAATAAATATGTTACAGATCGGAAAGGGAGAAAGTTTGAGATCTATGATCCTCCCTTTTACAGGTCGGAATTTAATGAAGCCCACAGGTACATAATTGATGAATACGGGGTGGCTGAGAGGGATATTGCAGTTTTTATCCCATGTGCACTCCGCAAACCCTACAGTGAAAGTCCGAGCCACAAACTGTTTCAGGGCATTATTGATGGTGTTTTGGAGCCGGAACAGTACCATAAGGTTATCTTTGGTTCATGTGGTGTTGTCCCGTCAGAACTTGAGCTTATGTATCCGTTTGCAAATTATCATTACATGCTTGGGAAGTGCAAGGATGATAAGGTGAAGCAGGATTTTCATGAGATTGAGGTTGGAAAACTCCTGGAATATTTTGAGAAGACAAAGGATACTTACCGGATAAGAATTGCATACTGCATAGGTCCTTTCAGAAAGGCGATGGTTGAAGCCTGCCGGATTTCCGGAACAGAGATGCACCTGCTTCCTTCTGATCCTATGATTGATAAAATGTATGACATTGACTGCCCTTTTCCGGAAGGGAGCCTTTCAATGCAGGAATATATTGATGAGTTCAGGGCCGGCCTCATGATAGTCAGGGATGAGGTTTATAATAACAGTTTATAGATATCTCCCGGAATTATGATTCTGAAGAGGTCACTGTTCATTTTCAAGTTTTTTTCTTAGGGCAGCTATCTTATCCCTGAGCTGAATTGCTCTCTCGAATTCAAGTGATTCTGCTGCAATATTCATATCTGCCTCGAGTTCGATGATAACGTTTGGTATGTCTGAGTTTGGTATATGCTTTATATCCGTAATTTCAGTCTCTTTCTCTTTTACAGGTTTTATAATGGTTTTAGGTGTAATTCCGTGTTTTTTATTGAATGCAATCTGCATCTCCCTTCTTCTTTTTGTCTCGTCAGTTGCCTTCTTTATTGAGTCCGTTAACCTGTCTGCATAGAGGACAACGTGGGCATTGACATTCCTGGCTGCACGACCTATGATCTGAATCAGGCTTCTTGCATCCCTTAAAAATCCTTCCTTGTCTGCGTCAAGTATGCCGATAAAGCCGACCTCCGGAATGTCAAGGCCTTCTCTTAGAAGGTTAATTCCGACAAGGACATCAAAGCGCCCGAGGCGCAGCTGCCTGATGATCTCGGTTCTCTCAATGGTATTTATGTCAGAATGAAGGTATCTTGTCTTAATTCCCTTTGATGCGAGGAATTCTGATAACTCTTCGGCAAGCCTTTTGGTGAGCGTTGTAAGGAGAACCCGGTCTCCCCTTTCAATGGTCTGTTTTATTTCCGAAAGAATGTCATCCATCTGTCCGGCAATTGGCCTGACCTCAACTTCGGGGTCTGTAAGTCCGGTTGGTCTTATGATCTGCTCAACAATATCGGCAGAATGCTCCTTTTCGTACTCTCCCGGAGTTGCGGAGACGAATATGACATTTCTCATATAATCTTCAAATTCACTGAACACGAGCGGCCGGTTGTCAAAAGCAGAAGGAAGCCTGAATCCGTAATCCACAAGTGGCACTTTTCTTGACCGGTCGCCGTTGTACATGCCTCTCACCTGCGGCAGGGTCTGGTGGCTCTCGTCAATGACCATCAGGAAGTCATCCGGAAAATAGTCCAGAAGGCAGAATGGTTTTTCGCCGGGATTCCGGTTATCAAAAAACCGTGAATAGTTTTCAATGCCTTTGCATGACCCTGTCTCCTCTATCATCTCGATGTCAAAGAGGGTTCTCTGGCGCAGGCGGTGCGCCTCAATGGCACCAAGTTTGGGTAACTGCTCTTCAAGTTCAGCCCTTATCTTTTTAATGGCATCTGCCTTCTCCTCTTCCGGAATTACGTAATGTCTTGCCGGATATATGAAGAAATACTTCATTGACTCGGTTCTGTCACCGGTGTTTCTGTCAATTTCGGATATTCTGTCTATTTCATCCCCGAAGAATTCGATTCTGATGATATTGTTGAAATATCCGGGGATGAGATCTATTGTGTCCCCCCTGACCCTGAACCTTCCCGGTGCAGGTTCGGTGTCATTTCTCTCATAGAGTATGTCCACAAGTCTGCCGAGAAGTTCATTTCTTCTGATGCGATCTCCGGTTTTGATCTCAAAACCAAGATTCTCGAAGTTTTCCGGATTGCCAAGACCATAGATGCAGGAGACCGAAGCAACGACAATGACATCATCCCTTGAGAGAAGCGATGCCGTTGCCGCAAGCCTCATCTGCTCAATTTTTGGATTTATCTGTGCATCTTTCTCGATATACTGGTCTTTCTTTGGTATGTACGATTCCGGCTGGTAATAGTCATAATATGATACAAAATATTCAACCCGGTTTTCCGGGAAAAATTCCTTAAATTCGTTATATAACTGGGAAGCAAGCGTCTTGTTGTGTGCAAATACAAGGGTTGGCTTCTGCACTTTTTCAATCACGTTTGCGATGGTGAAGGTCTTTCCTGATCCTGTAACTCCTAGAAGTGTCTGGCATTTATCATTTCCGGCAAGGCCCTCAGCTAACTTGTCGATTGCTTCCGGCTGTGAACCGGCGGGGCTGTAATCTGCTGTCAGCCTGAATTTATTTATTTCTTCCTTCATTTCCGGCACACCTGTTATTATGTCATTTTATCTTCTGATTTGGATTATTGTTTCATTATAGGTATTATAAACCATTGGAGATGTCTGAAAGGCACAATCTGATTTTGAGTGATGGGGAAGTCTGAA